>JACCDO010059866.1_pt1 | contig 22316 bp, 19 predicted proteins | sample 7446101 | NCBI WGS metagenome assembly JACCDO01 (sample SAMN15323440, study PRJNA562643) | freshwater metagenome | isolation source: river surface water | place: USA:Blue River Watershed | collected 2017-08-16
ATGAAGGAAAAGTTGGAACAAATCAAAGAACAGGTGCTGAATCTCGTTTAATAAAAAATACTCGATGAACATGAATAAAAAGAAGCATTGGGCCCTTTCCTCTCTTGCCCTTTGCATGGGTGGTTTGGGTGCGCAGTGGGATGGGGTTGCTACGAAGGTGGCGTCTGACACTGCAGCGGTTGTGACCACCGTTGGCGATTCTGAAACTGAAATCGCGCCGAAAATCTACCAAGGTCGGGTACTTTCCTCACTGGATAACAAGAAAATTGTCTTGGCTTCAACTTGTGGTGCGACAGAATCGAATGAGCCCATCGAAATGATAGAGCTTGTGTCGTTGATACACAGCGGTGATTTGCAGCAGTTTGGAGCAGCATACATCAATTTTCACCCGATTCAAGTGGGCTTGCTCAATGAGTATTTGAAACACCCCGATTTGCGTCATAAAGAATACGTGAAAATGTCGTTCGACGAAGACATCGAAAATCCTTTCATACAAGTGATGGATGCGATTGATAATCGCAGAAAGGTTGACAGCATGGCCTTCGCCAACTTCTCCTTTGTATCAAGCGAATTGTATGGTAAGGCCGGTGGTTCTTATTTGGAGTACAGCGACCGTGAGTATGAGTATGCCTTGGCGGCGTATTTGAATGCCTTGTTTCCCGCAGATACCACATTGGGATTGGGGGGTGCTGAGCAGAACGACGAAAACATCCCGGCGCGCATTCGTTCGCAAGTTGAGGGTATTCGTTCCCTGGTTTCAGTGGGATTGTGGCGCTTATGGCAGGAGCAAAACGAAATTCAAGTGCCTGGTGATGACGAAGATGAAACCGAGAGTTTGGATGTGGATCCCGCTTTTAGTGCTGTGGAGAGCATTACGGTTCTGCGCGATTCATTATGGGCGATTTCAGCGGAATTAGAGCAATATATTTTGCCTGAGAAAAGGGCTGCGTTTCAAGCTTTGAAACCTTGGTTGAAGCCGATTCCGCGGGATTCTGTGAATGATCGGGTATTGGTTGGAGAGACTTTTTTTGAGCAGTGGCAAAAGCGTGCGAATTTGATTGGTCAGTTGAAAAATGAGAAGCGCCGTGTTTTGGTGTTGGGTTCTGATCCGATCGAACAATTTGCGGTCCATCGCTACAGCGCAAAGGTGTTGCCTAGTTTGATGGAGGATTTGTTGGCGGAAGGGGAGAAGCCCGGTGATATTTCCCGCGTGTTTATCGTTGGTTCTGGCTTTGAGCATACGTTGATGCGTCTAAAGTTGGATAGCAGTGCGACAACATCCGCCATGGATACCACCATTTATCCGCCTTTGAGTGCTTTGGGGGGATCAGATACGTCGACTTTGGATGATGATCCTTTCGGCATGGGTAAACAAGATACCGTACAGTTGTTTACCAATATTTCAGATAAGTATTTACTCAAGGATTCGGTGCAAATTGAAACGGTTGTATTGCAAAAGGCGACTTCAGAAGAAGGCTGGGATTTTGGTACTCTTAATGATACTGCATGGGCATACGGCGGATCGGACTACGAGGAATCATCGAAAAGCAGTTTCATGAGCAAGCGCATTTACAGGTCTGTTAGAGAAGATGTGGATTTGGTTTTTGATGTATCATACACACAAATACGGCCCATTTTTAGGCCAAAATATTTAGACGCAATGCGCGGTGTGATGGGGATGGCGGAATCAGATGTATTGAACTTGAAGACACAAGGCATTGGTATTGGTATCAATACCCGCAGTGGAAAATTACTACAGAATCACCGATTGCAGGTGGCGCAAACCGTTGGCGGCGACAATAATTATGGCGCTACTTATGTGTTATACAGCGATATGACGCAGTTTTCTTTGGGTAGGTTCTTTACCTTTGGTTTGGGTGGATTTACGGGGTATGGCGAGCAACGGTATAAGAAGTTTACCAATACCTCGGGTGGATTTATCAATCAAGATCAACCCAGTTTTGTGGTAACGAACCCTGCTTATTTATATGGTTTAACGATAGAGCCCACGGTGCATGTAGGTCCGTTTTTCGCCCGCGTGACTGGAGGATATGCTTGGGATTTGGGCGAGAGCACGTGGATGTATCAAAATGAACCCATGAACAATGGGTCTGAATTTAAGAGCACCGGTTGGTATTTGATGGGTGAAGTGGGATTGCATTGGAAGTTTGATGATGATTTGTATTCATCTGGTAGGACGGAAACTTATACTGATTATGCGGCTTCGGTAGGAAAAAAATCGCCCCGTACCAAGGAAAGGAGAACACAGAAATGAAAAAGTGGATATTAACAGGCTGTTTGTTTGCCTTGATGGTTGGTGCGCATGCGCAGAAAGGGGATCCACAAGAAGAGAACCTATTACCCACAGGTTATTACTTGGATTTTAAGCAAAACGGCTTTGCTGAGTTGAAGAGTATCCGACCCTTGACAGATCGTGCGGCCCAGGCGCGTGTGATGTTGTCTGGGGAAAATCACATGTATTCGGGCTTCAATTCATTGGGGGAATATCGTTTTTTGAAGTTCTTTCATGAGCAGGCCGGTGTACGTCATTTTGTGATCGAATTGAGTCCCACCCGCGCCCTTTACATGGAGCGATATTTCACGAACACGGATTCAACAGCGAAACGTTTTCTGCGGGCCACGTCTTCAGACGATTACATGAAATTGTTTGATAGCATCCGGGTTTGGAACCAAACTTTACCAGATTCACAAAAGATTCGGGTGCATGGATTGGATGTAGAGCGTTTTTACGACATGACGGTGATGCGGTTGGGCGATGTGATCAAAAAGAGAGGCATGGCGCCGCCGAGTATTCGTATGGGTGCTTTTATGGCGACCAAACTGGCCGAGCAGATTGAGAAAGAAGGCGCTGATGATGACGATGAGGAATCCGAAGAAGGTATGTCGGATACCACTCGCGCGGCGGAAGACATTCAGGTAGATACAACAGTGGCTGAAGTGGAGGATTTGGAAGGTATTGATCAGCGATTGGATGTGATTTTGATGAATGAGGAAGAAGAAGATTTTGACACTGAAGATGGTTCGTTGGAGTTGTATTTGTGGCTCAGCAAGCATGCTGCAATCGACGGAAAATATGCAGATAGCAGCAAGGTTTGGAAGCAATGGATGGGGGCAGATTACGCCGAATATGCATTGGCTTTTGATCAATTGCGTGAGTGGTATTTGTGGATGAAAACCGACAATACGGCACAGCAAGTGGCTTGGCGTGAAGAGCACATGTTTAAGAACATGGTGAAGTTGTTGCAGCAGTACCCAACAGGAAAGTTTTTTGGTCAGTTTGGTCGCTGTCATATCAGTACCAATAAGCAACAACAAGACTGTGGATGGTTTGAATACAACAGTTTACTCACCCGTTTACGCACCCGATATTTCAAGAACGATACATCGGTATTGTCTGTGGGGATTTTCTACAAAGAGAAAGAGTTTGATGGCAAGGATCTTTGCGCCGTGAATTTGGGCAATACTTTGGCCATCAATGCGGAAGTGAGGGCCATTGTTGGGACTGTTGACAAGGGAATGATGTTGTATCATACCAAAGATTCTACAGGTAGGTTGGTTGAATTGGCCAAGAAATTTGATTTTGTGTTGGCCCATGATTTCATTGAGATGTCTGATGATTCAGACGATGAAGAAGAGGAATACAACAGCTACGGCATTGGGGATCATCACGTGGGTTTCACCTTTGGCGCTCGATACATGACACCGCAATTTTTGTCGGATGATTTTACGCAACATTTCGCAGCGAATGGTTACACCACTTCTGATGCTAAGTTGTTTTACGTGCCAGTGGCTGTTACCTTCTTGGGACAACGTGGACACATGGAATTGGGTTACGCCCGGGGCAAAAAGTCGTTGTTTAGCGGTGCCGATGGAGAGCGATTGAATTACCGTGCCGTGATTTATCATGTGGATGCGGGTATGAATTTGTACGACAGAAAAGCATGGTTGTGGAGTGTGGGTCTTCGGGCTTGGCACGTGAGGCACCAATTGAAATATGTTCCACCAACCTTGAATTTCGGCAATCCGGTAATCAATGGCATACAGACCATCACATCGCGTGAATGGGTACCGGGGGCTTATGTTTCGGCGAGGTTTAGGCCGCATGATGGGGTATCATTGTTTGCCAAAGCGGGTTACCAAGCGTCGCAATCGGTAGATCGCACTTGGCAGTATAAAGAAACGGGATTGAACTATTTTAACGGAAAAAACTTGGGTGGATTGAAGGCGGGCTTATTTATGGAAATGGGCATCACCTTGAATATTGACACGATGGATTGATATGAAATGGACTAAGGAAATACCCAATTTAATCACCATGAGCAATATGGCTTGTGGCTTGTTGGGAATAGGATTTGTGATATCGGGCCAAGAGTGGATGGGTTTTGTGATGATGATTGCTGGCGCGGCTTTGGATTTTTTTGATGGTTTTGCCGCCCGAAAATTGGGTGTGGCGGGAGAGATGGGCAAACAACTCGATTCTATGGCCGATGTAGTCACCTTTGGTGTGCTTCCGGGCTTGATTTGGAAGGCGATGATGGAGTATCAGGGATACTGTCCGGCCGATCGCTTCTGCATCAACGGATATACCTGGCTGTTGATTCCTTTGGCTGCGGGATATAGACTGGCGAAGTTCAACATCGATCAGCGACAAACTACGGGATTTTACGGGATCCCCACACCGATCACGGGATTGGTTTTGGGTTCGTTTGCATGGATGAGCTATAACTTGGGTCATCCCGGTGATTTGTGGTTCATTGACAACCCTGTGATTGACATTCGTCCCATTTTGAATCATTTCTGGGTTTGGCTGTATATGCCATTGCTTACGGCTTTCATGATGGTGAGTGATGTGCCGATGTTGGCGATGAAGTTTGGGGTGAACGATCCATTGAGGAAATTTAAATTGTTGCTAGTGGCTTTGGCGGTTCCCTGCGTGTTATTTGGATCTGCGGGCGTGGCAGTTTTTTACTTTTTGTACATATTTGTATCGCTTTTGGCGAACTTTGCAATCAAATCAAATTGAAAATGAAAAAAATAGGCATCATCATGGGCAGCGACAGCGACCTTCCGGTTATGAAAGAGGCTGGAGCGATATTGGATTCGATGGGCGTAGCTTATGAAATTACGGTTGTGAGTGCCCATAGAACGCCAGTAAGATTGATGGAATATGCATCTTCTGCTGCTGAGCGTGGTTTGGAGGTCATCATTGCGGGTGCCGGCGGTGCGGCCCATTTGCCTGGTATGGTGGCGTCATTCACCCACTTGCCTGTAATTGGGGTACCAGTGCAAACGAAGACCATGAGTGGTATGGACAGTTTGTATTCAATTGTTCAGATGCCTCCGGGGGTTCCGGTGGCTACCGTGGCCATCAATGGCGCAAAAAATGCGGGTATATTGGCCGCTCAAATTTTGGGTGTCGCCGATAAATCTTTGGCCCAGAGAGTGGCTGATTATAAAGAATCGATGCGCGTTGAAGTGATGGGAAAGGCAGAGAAGTTGGAGCGTGAGGGTTGGAAGAAATACTTGGGCGAGTAATCGATTGCGGCGATGATTATTGTTGGACAAGCCTTGGTATCGGAAGATATCCTAGAGAAGAAATTTGAGTGTCAAATATTGAGTTGTAAAGGCGCTTGCTGTGTTCAGGGCGATGCTGGGGCTCCATTGGAGGAAGCGGAGATTGACATCATCGCTCAAGAGTATGACAAATACATGCCATTTATGTCTGATGAGGGGAAAGCCAAAGTGGAGGAAATGGGTTTTCACGAAAAGGATCGCGATGGAGATTTGGTTACCGCCTGTTTACCAACGGGGGAGTGTGTATTTGTGGTATATGATGATGCGGGAATTGCGGGTTGTGCCATTGAGAAGGCCTATTTTGCCAATCAAACGTGGTTTAGGAAGCCCATGAGCTGTCATTTGTATCCCATTCGTGCCAAGAAGTACGGGGAATACATGGCATTGAATTATCACAGCTGGAATTTGTGCTCGGAGGCTTGCCGGGTGGGGGAAGAGAAAAAAGTGCCCGTATATCGCTTTTTGGAAGAGGCTTTGACCCGAAAAATGGGTCCATCATGGTACAAGGAATTTGAAGCGGTGGCCGAAGTTTGGGAAGTCCAAAAACCCCGTTGAATCAAGGTTGGGAAAACAACACGCTGAACAAGCCCATCAACATGGTGAGCTTTAACCACTTGCTGATCTTTTTGTAATCTCTTTTATTCTCGGCTTTGGCTGTCATGAAGATACCCCGCAACAACATGGGGATTAGAATGAGCGTGAGATAGGCTGGAAACATCCATGCGGTAATGTTGAAAGGTTCTTTCACATTCAGGAATGGGTCTACAAACAACAGATAACTCGCGGTGCCGAGAAACAATGCGATGGTTGCCAAGAATACATTGCTTAAAATGTTGGTTTTTTTGGTGCCATGTACAATGGGGAAAGTTTCACATTCTTGCGTTTTATCGCCTTCGATGTCTTCTGCGTCTTTGACCAATTCACGGGCCATGGTTAGCAAAAATGCCAAGAATGCGTATTCGGCGAAGTATGCGTTGTTGATTTCGTGTATGCCGCGCGAGGCGATGTAAATGACGCTGCCCGACATGAATGCGATGAGCAAGTTGCCCGGTAGTCCCATCGCTTTGAGGTCTGATGAGTAAAAATACAGCAGAATGGCGATTGAACTGGCGAAAAGTCCGATGCCTAGCCCGGCCCAATAGCCACAAATTTGACCCAATAATGTGAGCACGGCATAATAAAAGATGGCTGCTTTGTGTGAAATATGCCGTTTGATGATTCTTTTGTTGGGGCGATTGATGTGATCGGTGTCTACATCGAATAGGTCATTGATGATATATCCACCGGCCGCGGTGAGGCAGCATGTGAGAATGATGAGGATGGATTCAGGGACAACAATGTTGCTCCAGTTTACGGTAAGAAAGCCTGTTCTTGAGGCAGCGATCATGAAAACCGCTTGGGTTAGAAGCGTAAGTAGGATGTTCTTTGGCCGTATGATGGCAAGATAGGGTCGCATGACGGGCTCTTGAGGAGCAAGCTACATCATTTTTTTGGAAATTTCATCTTGTAAGGGGCGTTCACCAAACCGAGAGAAATGTTGTTGAGTTTTTTCTTCAACATATTGCGTTTGAGTGGGTGAATGCGGTCTGTGAACAGGATGCCTTCGATGTGGTCATATTCGTGTTGAATGATTCGCGCCGCCATGCCAGAATAGGTTTCCGTTTTTTCTTGGAAATTTTCATCCAAATAGTTGATGGTTAATTGGGCGTGGCGTTTCACGTTGGCTCTCACAAAAGGGATGGACAGGCATCCTTCTTCATACTCCCAAGGGGTATCAAATTCCTCTGTGATTTGGGCGTTGATGAAGATCTTTTTGAAATTTTTGGTAGACGGGTCGTCGTCGATATCGGTGCCGTCTACGATAAACAAACGGATGGGCAATCCTATTTGTGGGGCTGCAAGTCCAATGCCACTGCTGTCGTACATGGTTTCAAACATGTTTTCTAGTAGGGTATCGAGGCCTTCGTATTCTTTGGTGATGTTTTCGGCTTTTTTGCGGAGTACGGGCATTCCGTAGGCGTAAATGGGCAGTATCATGAAATCTTTTGTAGGTAGGTTTGAAGGATGATGGCGGCGCTTACGGCATCGATGAGGCCTTTGTTCGCGCGTTGTGATTTTTTCGCACCCGCGGCGATGATGCTTTGTTGGGCTTCATGGCTGGTAAGTCTCTCATCAATGGTATTGACAGGGATATGGGGGTAAGCGTTTTTGAGTGCTTCGATGAATTGCTTTACGGGTTGGGTGGCATCGGTGTCGGTACCGTTAAGATTGGTGGGCATTCCAACAACAAACGATTCCACATCTTCTTCGTAGAGGTAGGAATCGAGATACATTTTCAAGTCCGCCGTGTACACCATTTCCAGGGGCTGGGCGATCATTTTGAGGGGGTCAGTAACGGCGAGGCCAGTGCGCTTACTGCCATAATCGATACCGATGATTCTTCCCATACTGCAAAGATACGGAAATGCTAGAATAGGGGGTAGGAATTCGGATATGGGCTACAAATGGCCAGTGGATTTGCGGTTATTAGAAAATTGCAATCGCCCATGAGATTTTTAGAAAGTAAAAGGGCCCCGTCTGTGACGGGGCCCTTTTTAATCCCTGCAAAGAAATAAATCCTTGCAGCGTATTGAATTCTTGTTAGAATCTGAAAGAATGAATTACATCATTCCGCCCATGCCGCCCATATCTGGACCGTGGCTGTGGCCTTTTTCATCTTCTTTGATTTCGCTCAAAACACACTCGGTGGTTAAGATCATGCTGGCAATAGAAGCCGCATTTTCCAAAGCAACACGAGATACTTTCTTCGGATCAATTACACCCGCAGCGATCAAGTTTTCGTATTTCTCAGTTCTGGCGTTGTAACCGAAGTCGTCTTTGCCCTCCATCACCTTTTGAACTACGATGCTACCTTCGCCACCGGCGTTGGCAACGATCTGACGTAAAGGCTCTTCCAAGGCTCTGCGAACGATTTGAATACCTGTATTCTCGTCTTCGTTTTCACCTTTTAAGTTTTCCAAACCAGCAATCGCACGGATCAAGCTCACGCCGCCACCAGGTACGATTCCTTCTTCAACGGCAGCACGGGTTGCGTGCAAAGCATCGTCTACGCGGTCTTTCTTTTCCTTCATTTCAACTTCAGTAGCTGCACCGATGTACAATACTGCAACACCACCGCTCAACTTAGCCAAACGCTCTTGCAACTTTTCACGGTCGTAATCAGAAGTGGTATTCTCGATTTGTACCTTGATTTGAGAAACTCTCGCAGCAATTGCCGCTGAATCTCCAGCACCGTTCACAATGGTTGTATTGTCTTTGTTGATGGTGATTTTTTCTGCTCTTCCCAAATCTTCCAATGTGGCGTCATCCAACTTGCGGCCTTGCTCTTCGCTGATTACAGAACCGCCAGTTAGAATGGCCAAATCCTGCAACATTTCTTTTCTGCGATCTCCAAATCCTGGGGCTTTCACCGCAGCGATTTTGAGGGCACCACGAATGCGGTTTACCACCAACGTAGCCAATGCCTCACCATCGATATCTTCTGCAATGATAACCAAAGGCTTACCAGTTTGAACTACTTTTTCCAATACAGGAAGCAAGTCTTTCATGCTGCTGATTTTCTTATCGTAGATCAAAACGAAAGCGTTCTCTAGGTCAGCTTCCATTTTTTCGGTGTTGGTCACAAAATAAGGACTCAAGTATCCGCGATCGAACTGCATACCTTCAACCACATCAACCGTGGTCTCGGTGCCTTTTGCTTCTTCAACTGTGATTACACCGTCTTTGCCTACTTTCTTCATCGCCTCAGCGATCAATTTGCCAATGGTGCTGTCGTTGTTGGCAGAAATCGTAGCTACTTGCTCGATCTTGCTGTTGTCGTCACCCACCGCTTGGGTCATTTCGTTCAATTTACCTACGGCTGCAATCACCGCTTTGTCGATACCGCGCTTCAAATCCATTGGATTTGCACCGGCAGCTACGTTTTTCAAACCGCCAGTTACGATGGCTTGCGCCAATACGGTTGCGGTAGTAGTTCCATCACCAGCTACATCAGCGGTTTTGCTTGCTACTTCCTTCAACATTTGGGCGCCCATGTTTTCTACTGGGTCTACCAATTCAATTTCTTTGGCTACAGTAACACCATCTTTGGTGATGTGTGGAGCACCGAATTTTTTGTCGATAACTACGTTACGTCCTTTGGGACCCAAAGTTACTTTTACTGCATTCGCCAAGGCGTCTACACCTCTTTTCAAACCGTCGCGGGCTGAAAGATTGAAATCTATTTTCTTTGCCATGATTCGTTATTTTTTAGGGGTTAAAGGATTAAATGATGGCCAAAATGTCGCTCTCACGCATGATGAGATAGTCTTTGCCTTCTACATTTAACTCGGTACCTGCATATTTGCCATACAACACAGTATCGCCCACTTTTACTGTAACGGGCTCATCTGTTTTGCCTGGACCTACAGCAACTACGGTACCTTTTTGAGGCTTTTCTTTGGCTGTGTCTGGGATGATGATTCCTGAAGCAGTTTTCTGCTCGGCTTGTACAGGTTCTATCAGAACTCTGTCGGCCAATGGTTTTACGTTTACTGACATAGTATTTTTGTTTTTGATTTGCCCTAAAATGTCTAATCTTATGCCAAATTCAAAAATGGGTATTCTCTGACCGAGAGGGCGAAAAAATGTCAGTTTTTATACCTAGTTCCCTTGATTTAGTGCTTGGGGGTATGTCAGTTTGACAAATTCCGAAATTTTTGCCACGTGATTTTGCACGAATTGGGCGGCGCTATTAGACAGGGGATGGGGTTGATTGGGGGAATGTTGTTGAATGAGTTGAAGCAGGGTTTGGTTGAATTGGTTTTGGTGATTGACTGAAAATCCAAAACCGGCTTGGATGAATTGCGATGCTTCGGGGAATTTGTTGTGGTTGGGTCCAAAGACGATGGGAAGGCCAAATGCTGCGGCTTCAATGGTGTTGTGTAGGCCTTTGCCAAAGGCGCCGCCGATGATGGCGATGGTACCAAATCGATAGCATTGTGCGAGCTGTCCGATGGTGTTTAAAATGGCAATTGTGTGGTTGTTATTGGGTGGATTTTCTGAAAAAATGGCGGTTGGGAATTCAGAAAAGGCTTGTTGTATGTATTGGATGAATTGGGGGTTGAGGTTGTGAGGTGCGATCAATATTTGCCAATTATGGAGGGCTTGAGGGTATTGCTGGATAAATTGTTGTAGCAGTTGTATTTCGGGTTGCCAAGCGCTTCCCAGGATGAGTGTGGGTTTGTTGCGCATCCATTGAAGGAGTTCTGTGTTGGTATTGGTATGGATGTCAGGGTTTTGGAGGGGTGATGGGAGTAGGGCTCTTTCGGCGGCGCGATTGAATTTGGGGTCACCAAAAACGAAGGCGTTGTGAAATTGGTTTTGTGTGGCCAGTTTGCACATGTTTTGATTGATGAGACCAATGGCCTGAAACTGTTGGAGTTGTTTTCGCCAGGGTTGGGCGATGCGTGAGAGGAGGAAATGATTGGGGGCAATGGCTACTCCTAGGGCGAAAGCGGGGATTTGATTTTGGTGGAGGGATTTCATGTAATGGTACCAAAATTCGTAGCGGATGAAGATTGCGGCCTGGGGGTTCCATTGCTGCATCCAGCGCTTCGCGCTGGATGCGCCATCCAACGGCAGGTATACTTTGGTTTGATTGATATCTAAAACTGCATGGTTATATCCGGAGGGAGAGAAGAAACTAAACAGCACATGCCGTTGGCTGGAGGCCGCCTGTAAGGCGGCCGCAATGGGCTTGGCCATTTCAAATTCCCCCAAGGATGCACAATGGATCCAAATCAATTCAAACGATGGTGAAACCACCCCGTTGATCTGGTGGTGAATCTGTGTTCGGTTCAGGGTTTTGGTTTCTCGCCAACCCAATAACATGGCCTTGGCCTTTGGGTTCCACATCGCCGCCAACCGGATCAACCCGGCATAGCAAACCATCCCCAAATTGTAAAGCCAAATGATCATTCGAAATATTCCGCTTCTCGAACCGTGTTTTTCGTGTAAATGATGATGGGAATAATCAATCCTCCGTATATTCCAAAACTCAAATCAGTTTGCTTGGGATCCGCAGCGCGAAACGTGCTCATGTCCCAATCTCTCATGTTTTTGGTGAATCCCTGCAACATCTGTACGCCCACGTGAAAACTCAACGTGTTGGGGTTCATGTACTGCAATCGACACTGTTCCGTGATGCAATACCCTGCCCGATAATTGTCGTGCCCCTCCTCATAATATCCCTCCAACTGTGGCAATAATCCCTTATCGAACTGAAACTTTGTGAAATGCTCGTGATAGCCCAAGCCACCCACCAATTGCAACGACCATGTGGCCGGATTTTTCAATGTGCTTTGCTTCAATGGGATGATTTTACCTGCCGTTGCGCAAAAATTGAATCCCCGCATGTAGGTTCTGATCACCGCTGGATTTCCGTTCACATCGAACAGATAATTGGAGCCAGCAATCATATCGCCATACAAACTATCGGTGTTCACCCAGCCACCGGTATACGGACTGAAATTGAATCCCAACAGCCATTTTTCTTGAAACTGGTAATCGGCACCTAAATCAAAATTCGCATTGGCATTGTATCGCTCTCTCCAGCCGCCCAAATTGTATTGAAATCCGCCGCCCACGTGCATGCTCACCCAAGTGGGTCGTGTGAGTGGTTGCTGCGCATTGTTTGGTTGTGTTTTGGCCGAATCTTTCGGGGTAACAGTTGCCGTTGGTATAGGATGGATGTTGTTTTCACCTCGCAAAAACTTGGGTGTTGCCAGGAAAATACAAAGGATGAAACTAAACGTTGCGCGTTGCATAGGTGAAAAACGAAGGTACAAAAACGATTGGGAAATTCTCAAGCGAGAATGGAAAAGAGGCAATCGAGGAATCCTTGTGGGTTTTCGGCATGCACCCAATGTCCCGCGTTGTTCACCACATGGAATTGGGCTGTGGGAAAATGTTTGTAGATTTCGTCTTTGTCTTCCTCTTTGATGTACCCACTTTTACTGCCCCCAATGAAATCCACTTGCTTGAGAAAGACATGGTTAAACTGTAGTTCACCAATGATTTCATCGTAATGATTTTCAAGGGCTTGCAAATTGCTCTTGGTTGCATAGCCACCGCCGGGAATGGGTTCGATGTTTTTGAGTAAAAATTGACGAACACCCATTTCTGGGGCAAATGGTTCAAACGCTTCTTCGGCTTCTTTTCTGGAATTTAGCGTATGCAGTGGCACTTCTTTGAACGCCCTGAAATAACCCAAATGTCCGGGCACGTATCTTTTCGGGGCGATATCTACCACGATCAATTGGTGGACCATTTCGGGGTATCGATCCGCAAAAACCATGGCTGTTTTACCACCCATTGAGTGGCCGATGATGGTGGCCTTGTCATCGCCCAAAGAAATCATGAGGTTGCGCAGGTCATCGCTCATGGCTGAATAACCTGCATCATCGTCATGAAAACTTTTGCCGTGATTTCTCGCGTCGTAAGTGATTACGCGGTGCGTTTCTGCGAGTTTTTGAGCAGTAAGATGCCAATTGTCTAGCATGCCAAAAATGCCATGCAAGATGTAAATGGGATGGGCGTGATTTTCCCCGTAAATGCGGTAATTGACCAAGCTGGTCATATCGAAATTAGTTCAAGAAGGTATCAACTGGGGTATATTCAAGGTTGAAGGCTTCAGCCACACCTTGGTAAACCACTTTACCGTTGATTACATTCAATCCAAGCTTCAATTCGTTGCTATCGGCACAGGCTTTCTTCCAACCTTTGTTTGCCAACTGAACAGCATACGGCAAAGTTGCATTGGTCAATGCCAATGTTGAAGTATAGGGAACTGCACCAGGCATGTTGGCTACGCAATAGTGAACTACGCCATCTACCTCATAGCAAGGCTCTGCGTGGGTTGTGGGTTTAGATGTTTCAAAGCAACCGCCTTGATCGATGGCTACATCCACAATCACAGCACCTTTTTTCATTGAAGGCAACATGTCGCGAGTAATCAATTTTGGCGCTTTGGCACCAGGGATCAACACACCACCAATCACCAAATCGGCAGTTTTGATGGCATTGCGTACGTTGTATTCGTTAGAAATCATGGTTTCTACGTTGGCAGGCATGATGTCGTCGAGTTGACGTAAACGTGGCAAACTGATGTCCATCATGGTTACACGAGCACCCAATCCAGCGGCCATTTTTGCTGCTTGAGTTCCAACGATACCACCGCCCAATACCAATACTTCAGCTGGTTTAACACCTGGGACACCGCCCAACAAAACACCTCTACCACCCATTGGCTTCTCAAGGTATTTTGCGCCTTCTTGAATACTCATTCTACCAGCCACTTCGCTCATTGGTACGAGCAATGGCAAGCTGCGGTCTGCTTTTTCTACGGTTTCATAGGCCAAACAAACGGCGCCGCGCTCAATCATGGCGTGGGTCAATGGCTCATATGAAGCAAAGTGGAAATATGTGAACAACAACTGATCTTTTTTGATCAAGCTGTATTCGCTTTCGATGGGTTCTTTTACTTTGATGATCATCTCGGCGATGGCATACACTTCCTCGATGGTGTTGAGGATGGTAGCGCCAGCGGCTTGATATTCAGAGTCTGAAAAACCACTGCCTTCACCTGCTGTTTTTTGAACATACAATGTGTGACCGTGTTTGATCAATTCACTTGCACCTGCGGGCGTCAATGCCACGCGGTTTTCGTTGTTTTTGATTTCTTTTGGAACGCCTATGATCATGGTTGAAAAGTGCCGCAAAGATACGTGATTTGTTTGATATTCGTTAAATGCCCAGCTTCTTGGTTGTGGCTTTGTCGATCGCGTCTTTGTGAAGCATCACGGAAATCGTTTTGTATTTGAAGTACGCCTCGCTCACGTAGAAGTATCCGCCCAACGCATTGCCTGTGCCCCAAGAGTTTTTTACCAAAAAATACGTGCCGCCGTTTTTCTCTTTTGAAACCCCAACGATGTGCATGCCGTGGTCGTCGGTAGTGGTTTGCTTGTCGAAAGCCGTTTGTCGCAATTCGGGCGTGATATTCAGTTCTGCAACGGGTTGAGAGAAGGCGTTGCCTTCTTTTTTCGCACCGGCATCGTTGAAACCTGCGTTATCGGTTCCAATTTTTTTGATTGTAGACTCATCGGCGGGAACAATCGCCAAACCATCGCGGAAAGAGAACCCTTTTTCGCTCACATCGGCAGCCCAAGCCACTGTATATCCTTTGTCGATGGCGTTGATTACGGTATTGGTGAATTCGGTCAATGGCAAATTATAGGCGCGATCCATCGCCCAGTTGTCGGGCACTTCAATCACGAAATGACTGTAATCTGGGTGGTGGGTGAAGCTGGTTAAAGCCACATAATCAGACATGTTCAATTGCAGGGAAGCGGCAAAAGATTGTGGGGTATAATTTTTTCCTTGGTAGTTAAATTCTTTGGGAATCGGGCCAAGGTAAGCATCCAAAATGCCTTCAAAAGCGGGGATCCAATTTTCTGAATAGGTGCCCAAGTCTCTTTTTACCAAAGCACTCATGAAGCCTTTTAAAACCGCAATCATTTCGCTGTGGTCATGACGGGTAGCCCCATTTTTTAGACCGGTATAAACACTTTCAGGTACGATGCCATATTTTGATACGATGCTCGGAATATCCCATCCTTCGCCGCCTTGGTCGAAGCTGTGGTTGCCATTCATGCGCAGATAAGTGATGGCTTTTTCGGTATAGGCGCAACGGGCCACGTACATTTGACTGAGGTTGTGCTGGCCTTTACCCAAACGGATCAATTCACTTTCGAGCAATGACAGCGTGCTGTAGCTCCAACAAGTGCTGGTTTTGCATTGGTCTTCAACAGGAGTTGCTGATAGTATTTTACTGGGTGTGAACAGGTAATTGCTGCCCACTTTATTGATGCTGTAATCGATTGCGGCGGGCGCCGTGGTATTTTGCTGTGCTTGCAATTGGCCAATGGTGGCGCAAGCGATGATGGCAAATAGCGGGTATTTCATACAATGCGAAAGTAGGGATTTTCGCTTTGTATTATTTAAACGGGTTGCGAAGTTGGTAGGATTTGGGTTTGTAAAATCTGTTTTTGTACAGGGCGATGATGTTTCGGATGATTTTGTTTTTTGCATGAAAAACATAGCTATTCTCTACAGGAACAGCGCCCATGGTGCTTTTGATTTCGGTGGCTGTTCTTCCCAAACACACAAATTCATCTTTTTGTAGGATGCCGTATTCTATCACATCGTACATCATTCGTTGATAGAGTTGATCCTCTGCGGCTCGATCGGTGAGGCCGAGGTGCATGGCGTACAAACCATGTTCACTTTCGATGGCAGAGATAAAACCACACAATGCGCCGTCTTTGTAATATCCCCACACTTTGAATTGCGATTTCAGTGCTCTCACAAAAGTATGTAGCATGTTCGACAATCTGGGGGAGATGGCCAAGGTTTTGTCTTTAAGGGTATGACCGAGCATTTGTGCGCATTGAGGAATCCATTCGTTGGCTTGATTGTGCAACAGTTCCAACTTTACGTAGGCTTCGGAATTGCTTAAAACTTTTTTGGTTCTAACCCTGTATTTGGAGCTCATTGCAGAGAGATAATCGTTGAACGATTCCCATTCTGGTTGGATGGTTAGGTTCATGAATGGCTCTGCTGGTAAGGTGATGGCGTTTTGATATTGGGGTTCGCCAAGTACATTGATGATCAAAATGCCACAATTGATTTTATCGAGGTTTGATAAACTCTCGTTGGATTGGATGTTTGGGAATTGGAGCCCCGGACTGCATGCGTTGCCGGCGTATTTTACAAAACCTTTGGCACTGAGGGCGGTGGCCAATTTTAAAATGACCCTTGAAACGTATTTGCCTGTGGGCTTACTCAACTCAATGTTGCTGAACGGAAACGATTGCCCGCCTATATTGAGATTTTCCTCATAGTTTCCAAACGCGGTTTGAAGTTGGTTGAAGGTTTGAAAATCTAGGGGTTTCAAAATGGGTTGAATGAAGTATGAAACAAAAGGATTGCCGTTTGGTTTTGAGACCGCAAAAATCGGATTTATTGCCGTTGATTCCTAATGTCATACAAGGGTCTTTTTGTTCATGATCGATCGATTTTTTTAATTACTTTCCGATGAAATTGAGGTACAATTCGTTCATTGTGGTTTTCGATATTTCGCTTGTGGCAAAATTCTTGTAGGTTTGTAAACTATGGTGAAAAATATCGTGAATCATCGATTGGTAAGTTATAAGTTGGCTTTGGCCATTTTGGGTTTGGGTTTGTTCGCGCCAGCGATGGCACAAAAGGGAGCAAAACCTAAGAAGAAGCCGGTGGCTCCTGTGCAAACGGCGCCCACGAGTATCGCGGCCCAGCGATTGGCCATGTATAAAAAGTTTGAGCTTAAGACAGATACGGCTTTGTTATCGAAGGCAGAGCGCGAATGCATCACGCATTTGATCAAGGCGGCGGAAATTGCGGATCAGATTTTTTGGAAACAAACCATCGGTGATAAAAAGGAATTTTTGGCAGGTATCAAGGATCCCACAGAGCGTAGGTTCGCAGAGATCAATTACGGACCTTGGGATCGTTTGAATAACGACGAGCCATTTATCAAGGGATACGGACCAAAGCCTGCTGGCGTGAATTTCTATCCAGCGGATTTTAGTATATCGGGAATTGATACCATGTTCTTGCCTTTTGTGAAAGACCAATATGCGATTGTAAGGGATTTCAAAGCCCCAGGAAGGATAGATCCCAACAAGCACAAAAATGGCCCGATCATGCCAGAACCCATGGGTATGCCATTTCAAAACGCATCAGGAAAGCAATACCAATCCATCAAGTTTGGCGAATTTTATCGTGAAGAGGTGATGAAATTGGGTGACGAGATCAACGCGGCGTCTGAAGCAATCAGGACAGAAGATCCCGAATTTTCGGAGTATTTGAGACTGAGAATGGGTGCTTTGATGATGGACGATTACATGGTGAGCGATGTGAAATGGCTGGAGTTGAAAAGCCATTTGGATTTTGTAGTAGGTCCGATAGAGAATTACGAAGACAAGTTGTTTGGACAAAAAACATCTTACGAAGCATACGTTTTGGTGCGCGACAAAGCTTGGGATGCCAAGTTGGAAAAGTTCATCGCGTATTTGCCAAAGTTACAGGCGGGTTTGCCTGTTGAGCCGGCTTATAAGCCTTTGTTGAATGCGGATGAAGCAACATCGGATCATCAAGAGATGGTAATGGATGCTGGTTTCCCGCCGATGCAACGACCCGATAAACCCCTGAACCAATTGGCGGTTTTTGATGCGGTGTATTACGCTGGGGATTGTAATTCTGGAAGCAAAACCATTGCCGTGAATTTGCCCAACGACGAGCGTTTACAAAAATATTTTGGTACACGTCGTTCGCAGTTGAAAAACACGATGCAGGCGAAGTTTGAGAATATGGTTGTGCCTATTTCGGCTCGTGTAATCAGTTCGTCGCAGCAAAAGAATATTACATTCAATGCCTTTTTCAACAATGTGATGTTTCATGAGGTTGCGCATGGTTTGGGTGTCAAGAATTTGGTGGGTGATCGCTCAAATGTGACGGTTCGTGAAGCATTGGGTGCTGATTATTCAGCCATTGAAGAATGCAAAGCAGACGTTTTGGGTTTGTATATGGTAACCCAATTGTTTGATGAAAAGCAACTTGAAGGCAACCTGGATGATTATTATGTCACCTTTGTGGCCAGTGTGTTTCGTTCGGTGCGATTTGGTGCTGCATCGGCCCATGGTAAAGCGAACATGATTACATTCAATACTTTGTTGAATCAAGGTGCGATTGTTTTAGAGGAAAAAGGAAAAGCACAAGCCGATGGTGGCGCTGAAAAGCGGACCTATCGTGTGGATGTAGCAAAAATGCGTCAAGTAATTTCTGATTTGGCGGGTGAATTGTTGCGCTTGCAGGGCAACGGAAATGTAGCTGATGTGAAAGCGGTATTGAATACCCGCGGAGTGATTGGCGCTTCGTTGCAATTGGATTTGAAACGCATCGAAAAGGCCGGTATCCCTGTGGATTTGGTTTTTGAACAAGGCATTAAAACATTGGGATTGGAGAAGTTCTACAAGCCATTGCCTGAGATGCAAGGTATGCCAATGGGCGGCCAAGGCGGAATGGGCGGACCTGGTGGCCAAGGCGGTCCTGGTGGAATGGGTGGTCCTGGTGGACAAGGTGGTCCCGGTGGACAGCAACCGAATCAGCCCCCAATGCCCAAAGGTCCAGGCAAACAATAAAGGGTGTTTTTGATAGAGGGATTTTGGGTTTTAAGAGTTTCAGAAGTATATCATTGAGAAAATAAAAGTATGAGAATTAACCGTTGGGTAATAGTGACAACCACGTCGATGATTTTGGCGCTGTTTGTCTTTTGTAGCAATAAAAAGTTTGGTGAAAGTGATAGTTTCTTGGGCACATTGATGATGATGCTTAAAGAAGCGCATTATGAACCCAAACCAGTGGATGATCAATTGAGCGAAGCGGTTTATGGGAACCTCATCAACAATTTGGATCGAGATAAGCACTTTTTTACAGAGGAAGATTTGGCGAAGATCTCTGTTTTTAAAACATCCATCGATGATCAGATCCAGGTGGGTAGGTTTGATTTTTTTGATACTACTTGGTCGATTCTTATGGGTCGATTGGCGGTGTTGGAGCCCATGATCGCCGAAACATTGTCGAAACCGTTGAATTACGAAAAAGACGAAACGTACACGGTGTATGATGAGCCCGAAAAGTTTCAGCCCAATTGGATTTCTTTGGAAAAAGATTGGAAACTGTGGTTGCAATTTCAAAGTATGGAGCGTTTGTCGCGCAAGCTAGAGAGCCAGAAAAAAGCCAAAGATTCGTCGGCCATCGCCAAGCAAAAACCTTTTGATACATTGGAGCTGCAAGCGCGTAACGAGACCAAAAAATTCTATGTAGATTGGTTCAAGCGATTGAAAAAAATGGATCGCAAAGACCAGATTGGCATGTATGCGAACACCATTGCTGAGATCTATGATCCCCACACAAACTATTTTCCACCAGAGGACAAAGAGAACTTCGATATCGGTATGACCGGAAAATTGGAGGGAATTGGTGCCACATTAACGGAGCGCGATGGATATATAAAGGTAGAGAGAATTGTTCCGGGAAGTGCGAGTTATCGCCAAGGGGAGTTGAAAGCGGGCGATTTGATTTTGAAGGTGGCGCAAGGACCTGCAGAACCCGTGGATGTGGTTGATATGAAGTTGGATGATGCCATTCAATTGATTCGAGGAAAAAAAGGTACAGAGGTTCGATTAACGGTAAAAAAACCGGATGGCAGTTTGGTGGTAATTCCCATTGTGCGTGAGGTGGTCGTGATTGAAGAGAGTTTCGCGAGAAGCGCTATGATGCAATACAAAGGCAAGCGTTTTGGAATGATTCATTTGCCCAGTTTTTATGCCGATTTTTCGCAGAGAGGTAGGGGTAGGAATTGCACAGGCGATGTGAAGGCGGAGATTGCCAAGCTCACCAAAGAAGGGGCGTTGGGTATCATCATTGATTTGAGAAACAACGGCGGGGGAAGTTTGGCAGATGCCATTGAGATGGGCGGTTTATTTATTCCCCAAGGTCCAATTGTTCAGGTGAAAGACATGAGGGGCATTGAAGTGCATATGGATCGCAACCCGTCTGTGGATTATAATGGACCGTTGGTGATTTTGACCAATACCTATAGTGCGTCGGCATCGGAAATTTTGGCTGCCGCTTTACAGGATTACGGTAGGGCAATCATTTTGGGTAGTAAAAGTACTTTTGGCAAAGGCACAGTTCAAACCTTTGTTGAGCTTCCCAGTGGTATGAGCGATGTTTTTCCAAGGGGTTACGGTCAGTTGAAAGTGACCATTCAGAAGTTTTATCGCATCAATGGTGGAACCACTCAATTGCGTGGGGTAGAGCCAGACGTGGTATTGCCTGATGTGTATGATGGCATTGAGCAAGGCGAGAAGGAAATGGATTTCCATTTGGCTTATGACAAGATACCTGCGGCTGCTTACCAGTCGTTCAATCCTTACAAAGAATCACAGCGCCGAAAAGCCATTGAAGCATCCAAAAAACGCTTGTCGAAAAATGAATATTATGCCTTGGTACAAAAGCGTGCTACTGAACTTTCAGCGGTGCGAAATGCGTATACGTATTCATTGAATATGAAGAAGTTTGAACTTCAGCAGGAGGCTTTGCGTGCACAGGATAAGCCGTTGCGTGATTATAAATACCGCACCATTTGTGATACAGTTTACGCTTTGAAAACTGATTTGAAAGATGCGGGTACAGATGCCATAAAATTGGCGCAAAAGCAGGATTGGCTGAAACGTTATCGCGAAGATGCGGGCATGGATGAGGCGATCCGTATTTTGTTTGATTGGACCGGCAAATAATTTTGATGAGGTTGTGTTTCTTGTTTCAATCGCGCCAGAGCGGTTGAAACAGGGCTGCAGCCAAAACCACCACAAGGAAATCCAAGGCACCCACCAGGGCAATGTCGTTCCATGCCGAAGAAACGAGCACGGGATTGAGGGTTTTGTTTGCCGCTTGCATGCCCACAAGAATCAATGGCAGCACAACGGGTAAGCTCAATACTGGGGCGAGAAACCCCGCTTGATTGGCTTTTGAGGCGATGGCGCCGATGAGGGTAAAAATGCTTCCTATTCCTGCGATAACTAAAATGAGGTTGGTGAAATAGGCTACGGGGTGTTCAATGGGGAAACCCATGAAAAAGGCGAACAAAATGATGTTACACAGGGTAAGGACAATCATGGAGGCCCAGCCATAGATCATTTTCGACCACAAAATGGTTTGTGGGGATGACAGTTGGTTGAAATAGATCCATCGAGCCCTGTTTACACCCAAGAAATTTTTGGATATGGCTTGCAATGTGCAGAAAATGAGAATGATCCAAAATAAACTGTTCCAAATTTTGGTATTGATGTTGGGCTGCGACAGAAATGCGAGCAAGGTCATTGTGGCCATTTGAAGAATGGCGGCGGCCAAAACGGCCGGTTTTTTAATGTCGAGCTGATATTCCGCCCTCACCAAAACAGCGATATTTTTGATTGTTTGAATCACCAGTTGCGGTGCGAAGGTAAATCAATTCTGAGGGTGAAATTCAATTCTTGGGGTTGAAAAGGTGTAAATCACATTACAGACTGCGATATTTGCAAATAGATCATGTTTAAAAAGATATTGATAGCAAACCGTGGCGAAATCGCCATTCGTGTGATGCGGACTTGTAGGGAAATGGGCATATCCACTGTGGCGATTTACAGCGAGGCCGACGTACAGGCATTGCATGTTCGATACGCTGATGAAGCTTACTGTGTGGGTGGTGCAGCGAGTGCCGACAGTTATTTGCGGATGGATCGCATCATTGATTTGTGCAAAACAACCGGTGCTGAGGCCGTTCATCCGGGTTACGGGTTTTTGAGTGAGAATGCAGTTTTCGCCAGGAAGTTGAAGGAGAATGGCATTGTGCTGATTGGGCCGAGTGCGGAATCCATGGAGGTGATGGGCAGTAAAATCGCTTCGAAACAGGCGGTGAAAGCTTTTGGCGTGCCTTTGGTACCGGGTATAGACGAGGCGATTAAGAATCCTGAGGATGC
>JACCDO012152441.1_pt1 | contig 22309 bp, 14 predicted proteins | sample 7446101 | NCBI WGS metagenome assembly JACCDO01 (sample SAMN15323440, study PRJNA562643) | freshwater metagenome | isolation source: river surface water | place: USA:Blue River Watershed | collected 2017-08-16
AAAAATTGTTAAAAAAGGTTAAATTGTGGTTCCAATGACGTCCCCGGTGGCGGCGAAGGAGATGAAGCAATTGATGGACCACCAGAAGGAGTTGCGCTCGTGGATTAATGATGTCAATCGACGAATTTATGAACTTGAAGAGCAGTATTTAGAGGTTAAAATATTATTTGAAATTATTGTTATTATTATTTTTAATTATTTTATTCTGTATAGGACACTCCAAATGGTAATATTATTCGAGGTTGGGGTGAGCTGGTAACTAATAATAGAAAAGGATTTGATGAAAAAGAAAGATTATTTTCATACTCGTCGTATAGTGTGTTTTTAGATGCTCAGAGTGGTAATTATCCCGTAGCATCTTCTGATAATTATAATAATAAGAAAAAGAAGATGAAGAAATCTAATAGTATAGAGGACTTCTAGTATCGTTAGTTTATTGTTGTGTAAAAGTGTATAATAATGTCAACGTTTCATACATTAGTCACATGTTTCTGCTCATCAAAATAAAAAAAGTTGTTTCAAATTTTTTAATAATTATATTACTTACAACGGGAATAGGATAAAAATAAAATAGAGATTTCATCAAAATTTTGAGGTGCTAGTGAGAGACTTAGAAACAAATTTGATCACCACTTACTAGTTGCTTAACTCTTCGTAATAATGTGTCATCTTGTATTTCAGCAGTATAATTCATCCAACCTGCAACAAATTCATCTTCATTAACTGCAGCACTATTGTCCCTGTCGAAACGATGAAACATTTGCATTTCTTTATGTAAATTTCCCTTTTCACCAGTAACAAGACGCCATATAGTACAGAACTGCATGACGTTAATTAGTTCAACATCAGCTTTAACAAAGAAACGAAACAATTTGCGTAATTCGCTTTCAGATGCTGGATCAATACTCGCAAAGATTGACTCCTCAATTGCAGCTTCATCCATACCATATTGCCCAGCACTGTAACCACCGGCAAGTGCGAGTGCCATCATTTCATCATAATCATCGTCTTCAACACTTAATCCATTAATATTTGCATTAAGAGCATTTGTTTGAGCAATATTACGAACATTTGCTTGTTTGAGACTTAGGCGTCTCATTGCTTCACGGCTGACAGTAGCACTGTTAGGATCATGTTCGTCTTCACCAGTTTCCGCGGCGCCTTCAAATCCCGCATCGCATGTATCATGTGACATGATATCTGAAAAATCTGCACCAACCATTTCACCTAATGACGGATCCTCCGTAAGCATTTCTGATTCAAATTGATTATCGTGAATTTGCATACTTTCTTCATCTTCAAGCATTTGCTTCAACCTTTCATTAGCATAATCAATTAATTCACCAACAATACCCAGTTGATGGGCTATCTCTAATGCTTTCTTTAATCCGCTAATATCATTGAATTCAATTGAACGTGAAATCATTTCTACTACGTGACGATTCTCTTCTTCAATTTTTTGATGTTTTAGAGCGGCTAATCTTTCTTCTTCAGCTCTAATACGAGCATTTTCATATGGTATTATATGACCACCGCCATTGGCAATAGCGATTGCGTGATAAATAGTTGCAGCCCAATCCATTACGTCCTTTAAATCGGCAGCTTGTAAAATCAACTCATAAACTCCGACTAGTATACGGAAACAAAAGTATTTGCCAGTTTCTTGGGTAGACATTAAAGATATTGATGCACCGTTTAATGGTATTTCACCACGTATCTTGGCATGGATATCTTCACTTTCTTTTAGTGTAAATCGACCCTCGCCTAAGACACAGTATCTAGCTTTCCATGTAGGAACGTTGGCAACAGTACTTTTTTTCATTAAATATCCAGTTTTTTCAGGGGCCATACGAAAGCATAGTGTTAATGGTGGTAATAATGCACCAGTTACCCATCCTCTTAAATGCTTCATAACATTATCATACTTTTGAAACATAACAACATCACCATTAATAGCATGTAATGCTGAACCAACTTTAACTCCTGTGTCGGCAAAAATAGATTTCTTTACCATAGCCCATTCAGCCGCTTTGTCTAAATTAATACCAAGTGGTTTGTATTCTTCGATACAAACTTCATAGAAAACGTCATAAGCAATTTTTTCTATGGCAGCTCTTAATAAAGTTTCATTGCGATCAATTTCACTCTTGGAGATAACGTCTTTGATAGCAGCAATCCATGAATCCATTTCAGACTTAGAAGTTGCACATACATGAATAATCATTTTCGATGTGACTAATTCAAATGCAAATTCTTTTAATTTGGTTTCACGAACACAACAATCAGGATGTAATAAGTAACGTTCAGTAATTTTTTGTACCCCATTAGTAATAGTTGAACCAACTTTTTCTAAAACGATAAACTCATTACTAGTTAATGCTGAATTGTACAATGGCCATTGATCGCCACCTTTAGCAGGGCGGTGTCCTAATGGTGATGCTAATATAGCATTTTTCAATACAGATTCATTGGCTTTGTTATCTTCTTTAAGTGCTTCTTGGAACTTTTGGATATTGGTTGACAATGCATCACGCCAAGTGAAATAGTCATTTGAATTTCTTTCATCAAATTGAATGATTAATGGCTCTGCTACTTTTGGTTCGTATAAAAATAATTTTAATTTAGCATCATTACATACTAACTTCGTCTCAGCATTAATTTTCATTTGATATTGAATAGTAGCAGTATGCTCATGATCTTGATGGTATGTAAGTAATCCACCATGAAATACAAAGAATTTTCTGACAGATGATGCTAAAAAACCTTTAGTTCTCTTCAACATATAACCACGTAATGAACACTGTGAGTATTCAATAGCAGCTTGTATCATACCTTTCCATGCATCTCTTTCCTCCCTGGTTCTTGCCGCCAATAATAGTGACTCAAATGGTGTAACAACGCGAAAAGAATACTCATAATCTTCACAAACTTCATCACGAACCACTGAATCAGATACCAATAAAATATCACCTTTAACACTATTTAATGTTTTATGGTCCATGTAGTAACTCAAAGTGTTGCCATTCAGCACGAAGAACCTGCGGCGCCAGTTGCGCGCCGACTCCTTCGCGCACTTGACGAGGTATCCAGACTTTAATGCCGACATTCTTTCTTGTATCTTTCTTTTTCTTGGGGGGATCCGACTAAGGATAAGGAGTTAGGGCTTTTTTCCTGCATACCGGTGGAAAAAATTGTTTTGATTATTTTAAAATGAATTGAAAATTATTCCAGTTTCTTGATTTGGTTCAACATAATTTGGGCTTATGCTTATGTGGAGTAAATTTTATGACACATTTACGAAAAAATACGTATAAATATGGTTAATGTCAACGGGGGGTAACAAAAGCAAAAGTTGAAAAATATGGGATAATTATACAGAATAAAGAAATAGTATGTATTACTTTACTATTTCAGATAATATTAGTGTATTAGATGAGTATATTATGGTGAATTAAGATGTCTTGTTAAATATCACATTATTAGTAGTTAATGCGGCAGAAATAGAAACTTTTACTGACATTATCCTTGCCTTAAACCAAGTGTTCTTCAAGTCTTCATTACTGAAATTAAATACATATAGTGCAACGGACGAGTGAGGTGAGGGCATTCCTCTGTCCTGCGGCACAGGCACTGGAGGAATAGATATAGGTTAGAAACCCGGCTGGGTTTATGGATCGTGCAACGATGTCGTCCTCGTTACTCGATCGCTTTTTCCCCAAAAGCTCAAGCAATGTCGACGACGGAACACCTAAACGATGGTTCATTAACACGAAGATTAATAATTCTTCACCTGTGAATACTGTTGGGTTATCAAATGCAATCAGTACTACCAAGTACTCATTGATATCTTGGTTACCAAAGTCACTATTTGAACAATTTAGACGTATTGCTAATGCATATTTCTTGTTAATTTCTATACTGATGCTTATTGGAACGTATGCTACTTACATATTTCAGTCACCTCTTGATCCTTATTCAACAGTTATGACATTATTATTTGTCTTATTAGTTACTTCATTTAAAGAAGGAAGTGAAGATTATCAAAGGTATAAAAGTGATAAAGATGAAAATGAACGCGAGTATACTATCATTACATTTGATGAAAATAATCGTGTGATTGAGAAAAAAGTTCAAAATCAAGAAATAAAATCTGGTGATATTGTTAAAATGACTGGGCGCACACTTATACCTGCAGATATGCTATTAATAGCAACTAGTAATTGGGCTGATGGGAATCAATGTTACGTTGAAACAACAAACATTGATGGTGAAACTAATTTAAAAGTTAAGGAAGCACCATCACAGATAAAATCATTAATTAAAAATGGAGAAATTACTCCTCAGTTATTTGATGGTGAATTGGAAGTTGAGTTGCCACAAAAAAATATTTACACATTCTTGGGTGCGTTTAAATGTAGTGCCACCAAGGAACCAATACCTCTTGGAATCGAAAATTTATTAGTTCGTGCATGTGTGTTATCGAATACTGAATGGGCTTATGGTATTGCTGTGTATACTGGTAAAGAAAGTAAAATACAGTTGAACAGTATGGATGCACCATCTAAAATGAGTCAATTGGAGGGTTATTTAAACAAAGCTATTTTGATCATATTTGCCATTCAAGCTGTATTGGTTTCCGTTTCAGTTATATCAATATACATATTGGGTTATGAAGATTATAAACAATTAACTTATGTATTCCCTCCTGGTGAAACCAGCCGTGAAAGTGTATTGCCACTCTGGTTGGAGCAATGGTTTGTTTTCTTTTTGTTATACAATAACTTAATTCCAATTTCTCTGTATGTCACAATAGAATTGGTGAATTTAGGACAAGGATTTTTAATCAGTAACGATGAAAATATTTACGATGAAGAACTTGACTGTGCCACAGCTGTGCGTTCATCAAATCTTTGTCAAGAATTGGGTATGGTAAGTAATGTATTTTCGGATAAAACGGGTACATTAACACGTAACGTAATGAAATTGGTAAAATATATTGTGGAAGGGCAAACGTACGAGATCCCTGTCACCGGTAATGCAGATATCACGCCAGTTATGAATCAAATGAAAAAGAGTGGTCACAAAGATACTAAATTATATCGTTTTTTACGTTGTTTAACTACTTGTCATACGGTAGTACGTGAGAAAGACGGTACTTATCGTGCGGAATCACCTGATGAACTAGCTCTCGTTGAAGCAGTTGGTATTTACGGTTGCAACTTGAGAGAAAGAGGTACAGTGCTAATGAATGTTGAGATGTTGAATATACCAGCGAGTTATGAAATTTTAGCAGTCAATGCATTCAACTCCGATCGTAAACGTATGAGTGTAGTTGTTCGTGATACCGCTTCTAATGAGTACTATATTATGTGTAAAGGAGCCGATAATATCATGTTACCATTGACTAATATTTCTGCTACTGAAAGGAAAGGAATTGATAAATCATTACTAGATTTAGCGTGCCAAGGCTTACGTACGTTGTGTATTGCAGAGAAGAAGTTATCAGCGGGTGATGCCCAAAAGTGGTTATCCGCATATCGTCAAGCTGCTGCTAGTATGCAAAATAGAGCTGAAAAATTATTTGCTTTAGCTGCTGAACTAGAACAAAATATGGATTTGCTTGGTATTACTGCTATTGAAGATCGTTTACAGGATGAGGTACCTGAAGTCATTGCTGAGTTAGCTAAAGCCAAAATTATTGTGTGGATGTTAACGGGTGATAAGGAAGAGACCGCAATATCCATCGGACGATCATGTAACTTATTGCTAACGGATACAAAACTATTTTCATTGACAAATCTGAAGACGAAAGAGGATTACAGTGCAAAATTGACAAGTATATATGATGACATCACCGCTAATTTTGATGAAAAAGATGGTGGTTATCGTGACGAAGGTAAAATTGCCGAGGTAGCTATTGTCATGGATGGACCATCCTTTTCCAACTTTGCCAATGAGGATAAAAAGCAAAGAAAAATGTTTTTAGACATAGGTAAACGCTGTCGAAGTGTAATAGCGTGTCGTTTAACACCTTCACAGAAGCAACAAGTTGTTAACATTGTGAAAACAGATCCCGAATCCAAGTCCATAACATGCTCTATTGGTGATGGTGCTAATGATGTAAGTATGATCAGAGAAGCAAATGTAGGTGTTGGTATCTATGGTAAAGAAGGACGTCAAGCAGCAAATAATGCAGATGTCGCTATTGGTCAATTCAAATTTTTAAGACGTTTATTATTGGTCCATGGTAGATGGAATTACATCCGTCAATCGAAAGTGTTTTTGTATTGCATGCACAAGAATATGGTGATCACATTAACCTTGTTTTGGTACTCCTACTTCAGTTTCGTCAGTGGCACATCAACGTATGAGAGTTGGATCTATTCGTCATTTAACTTAGTATTAGGCTTACCAATTATATTTTACGGCATTCAAGATCGGGATATTTCTGAACAATTTTGTTTAAAATATCCTCAAACATATTCGACTGGCCGTAGTAATACGTACTTGAACATCCCTTACATCGCATCGTGGATATTCAACGCCATACTGTATGCTATTTTGATATGTCTATTGTTTTATTATACGTGTCAAAAGACATTTACTGATTGGTCGGTTTATGAATTCGGTACCACCGTATTCACGGGACTGGTGATGGCGTTACAGTTAAAAGTCGTTTTTATGAACCATCAATTTGATAAGTACCGCATATTTATGCTGGCATTTTCTGTGGGTGGTATGTTGGCCTGGTACGCTATTTTATCGGGCTCGCAATACGATTTTTACTATGTTTCAACACAGTTATTTTATGATCTTAAATTATTTTGGTTTTTCGGATTTTTTTCGGTACCATTATTCACATGCATGATTGATTATGTTGAATATTATATCCGTTATTTCTTCATTCCAACGAAAGAAATGTTGTATCGTGAAGCAGAAAATATTGAATTAATTAAAAATGATTGTTTAGTTCAACATTCTTTGGGGAGGCAAAAGAATATAACTAATTTTACTCCTGAAGAAAATAAAGCAAGACAACGTAGTTCCGAGGTTGAACTTGGCTTCACTGGTCCTCCTGCGAAACGAACCACCGCTAATATTTAAATAAAGTAGATTATTCTTGTAAATCTAAAATACTGCTTATACCAATGATCATGACTTCAAATTTGCTTGCTGAATGACGGACTTAGTAAGTAACTGCTGAGACTTACTCACTTGCTTACTAAATAATTCACTTACTCACTCACCGATAGAGTGACCCAGTGAATCATCCGAGACTGAATTTGGTACGGTACCTGGTACCGACTTTTTATGATGGTGTCACCAAGAGGTAGGTACGTATTTTCTAGCGCAATGTGCAACTTGCTGTGGCTGTTGTGGATGCTGGTAGCGTGCAGCGGATACGTGCGTCGAGCGAATCGACGTAGTCAGACTTTGGCATTGAATGCGTACGGGACTTTGGCATTGGTTGGTGCAGGACCAGGTGATCCTGATATGCTTACATTGCAAGCAGTAAAACTATTGAATAATGCATCGTTAGTCATCGCAGATCGATTGATATCAAAGGAAATATTAGAAATCATCAAGTGTGAGGTAAAAGTAGCAAATAAATTACCTGGTTGTGCAGATGAAGCACAAGAAGAAATATATAAATGGATACATGATGCTATTATCGATGGTAGAAATGTTGTTAGATTGAAAATTGGTGATCCTTTTTTATTTGGCAGAGGAGGTGAAGAGGTACTTCGAGTGAAAGAGTCTCTAGGAATTGATCCACTTATTGCTCCAGGAATTTCATCGTCTTATGCCGCACCCCTTGCGGCTAATATACCACTTACTCACAGAGGGATATCCAATCAAGTCTTAATAAGTACAGGGTATGGAAAAAATTCAGAAGTTATTGATATTCCAGAATATAATAATGATCGCACTGTTGTATTGCTCATGGCTGTTGGTAGAATTGATGACATAGCAAAAAATATGACAGAATGTAAAGGTTATCCGCGTGAAACACCAGTAGCAATAGTAGAAAAAGCAACAACCCCACATCAAAGGACGCTCATTGGGACCCTTGGAACTATAGGTCACATTGCAAGGGTGCAGAAGTCGAAAGCACCCGCTACAATTGTTGTAGGTAAGATTTTATTTGTTACTATTTTTATAGTAATTTACAATATATTACAATAATTAGGCAATGTGGTCAATGCTATTATGTACCATGAACCGTCAAGTACTATAGTGATATAATATCTCAAATTAATAAAGTCCTGGGCGGTGTATTGTGTTTTATTTGTATTCATTGAAATCATCAACGTAAATTTCGTCATCGTCTTGTTTGATTTCATAACGATTAACCTTTTCACTCTCCATATTATTATTTACATATTTCTCGGGTTTAGTAGCAATAGGTGAGTCACTGCGGCCAATATTATCCCCTGTTCTACCTATGTTGGTATTATAACCCGTATTCAGTAGAGCCTGTGATTGTTCATCCTTGGGTATGGTCACTACCTTCAACAAAGGTATAAACACACCTTTTTTCTTAAGTGTTTTGTTCTCTGATTTCAACGCTGCTTGCAAATATTTTTCACCTAAAATAATTCTATTTGCAGCAATTAAATCATGCAATATATTCTCATCTTGCTGATAAAATAATTTACGTAATGGGTGAGCATCTTCCAGGGAAATATCATGAAATCCAATGCGATCCCTTGTCTCATCACTAGGGAATACTATGCATAATAAATCATTAAAATTTAACTGACATAATGAGAGCTGGCGATTGTATATGTCTGAGTCTAGTACATTCATATCCATTATAATTTTATTCAGATAATTCTTTTCGCGGTACAAGAATGAACGTGGACGCCAAAGATTTTTTCTCCACAATTGAATATATTTTATAACATTTAATGTGGCTAATTGTAATTCTTTCAATGATAATACTAATTCCTTGCGCCATACTTCTCCTTCGTGATTAATTTGATTGTGGTTATTGTGATCCCTATTTGTTTTACGGTGAATGGCACCTAACACATCATAAGTTCGTTTCAAAATACTTTCTCGTTCTTGTATTGCTTTTAATACATTTATGGTATCTAAACGATGATTATTCAGTGCTAATATATACTTGGCAACTTCTTTACATTGATCGTATGATTGTGGTGGGCCTTTGCATATTGATTGTCTATAAAATTCTTTGTCTGCAGTTGATATTTTTAATACTTCCCATAAATTTTCAACTCTTAAAATCATTTTATCGAATGTTTTATTGATGTTTGTCAGTAATTTTTGTTGTTGTACATATTTTTCACTATTTTCTCCATTGTTTGTATCATTTGAAACTACCCCAGTAATGACTTGATCAGCTGATGTAAGTTTCCCAGTAAAAAAGTTCCTCCATGTTTGATTTTTTAATACTTCTAATGCAGGTTCAGTTCGTAACGATTGTAATCTATCTGATGCACTAATGCCAAGAATAACAGGCTCTTTACCAGCCTTTTCATATATCATTTGCATTACTAATATGGCTTCGTCTTGCTCCGTGCGAATACCTCCTTGAGCATCAAGTCCTAACGCAGCTAAATTACGTTCTTTCTTCTTTTTCTTTTTACTATCTTTGTCTAAATCTTCTTCTATTTGATGTTGCCGTTGTGATAACCCAATACGGGCGGATGATCCTCGTGCTAATTTAACACCAGCACTATTTTGAGCTTTAAAATAAAAATTTTGTGAATCATCATGATGGGTGCCTAGTGAATGAATATTCTTTTTGTTATTCGACCTGCCACTTCCATGGGAGTCCAGCGACTTGGAGGTGGCCGTGTTGGGAGTCGAGGGGCGCGACATTTCGGATAATTGGTCCGAATTCCCTTGAAGTAGATTTTCCTGTTCGTAGTCAGTTACCGTCCCAAATTACCGGTACACGACTTGTACCGGTGTATTGATTTGGCAAATCAGATTTGCTAATCAGATCAGGTAAAATTTTCACTTAAATGATAAGTCAGAAAAAGCGGTAAAAATAGTGCTAAAACTACTGGAAAATATAGGAAATTAGTATTCCAGTCATTATCTAATCCCTAAAATGTCAGTTATGATTAATGAGTCCTAGAGATGAGTAATAATGTGTTCAGTCGACTGTTTCATGGCTTGGCGTTGACGTTCTTATTGTTGGGAGGAATTTGCAGAGGATTCGATTCTTGAAAACGGCCTTGTAGCCGGTACAAAAATTTTTAAAAACAAAGGAACGAAAACAAATTTTTTAACAAAATAGGTACTACATATTGACTAAGTGCACCAATGACACTCTTGCATGGTTAGTCGTCACCCTCTTCGCTTACTAACTCATTCATTCAGTATCTTTATTACTCATTCATAAATATTTCACCACCTTGCTCACTTATTTACCATTCTGTTGCATCACTTACTTGCTTTGTTACTCACTATTATTCTCTATTTAAAATAGTATTAGCTGGTGATGGGCAGCTCGAGATTATACCTACCGATGTATTATCGATTCGCTTACTTGTTCGAGTAGATGGTAAAGATTATTCAATAACATCAAATTGGACCGGAGGAACTTCTGTGGTAAGATTTCATAGTACAATTCATCATCCCGTTGGTAATATAAGTGACGATGAAAGTATAAGAATATCATTTGATTTAAAAGGTATACAACCAAATGGTAAAGAAAAATTACTGGGTCATGCATCACACATTACAACACAAGTTGAACATGCCATAACTAAGGTAGTGTCATTCAATGATATTGTTAATGGTGTTAAGTTAGATTCAATCACATTTCGATTGACTGTAACATTCTTTTATTATAAATTTCCTCTTGATCTAACGAATGAGAAATTGATAAACGAAGGTAACATTCCATTGCAAACATCAAATCCTTCCAGAAATAGTAAAGAATATAACTTTCTATTGTCACGAAGACTTCACTGGACGAAACAAGTGCCGTCCTCATTTAATCCAATTGTTGAAACACAATTAGACAATGATGTAAGTATGTATTTAAAAGATTTGGCCAGAAATCTAAAGAACCAAAAGGCGGTTTTGAAAAGATCAATTATTAAAGATAAAGAAATGAATCGAGTTGGTGAAAAACCATATGTTGCTACTTTTAGTAATACTAATCGTGAGTTGATGCGCACAGCTATGTCGCCATCGAAAGGTGTGAGTTCGGTCAGAGTAAGTGTTTCCAAGCCAACAAGATCAGCTTCTACCCAATGCCGTAAAACTAGTTATGGTGTGGGCTATGTTGGTGTGGTTTGGCCCAATACAAATGATGCTATATTAAAGCAAGAAAAATTGTTGTATAAATTACGTCTGGCAGAAGAAAAACGAGTACAATTAGTGACTAAAATTCAACAAAGACATAGTGAAAAACAGCGAAAAGAGGCCATTCAGTACCGTAACAAATTATTAAGTGGTACACGTAACCGGTTAGAAGGAGCATCGGAGCAAGAAGTGGCTGCTAAGCAAGCGTTAAAACTAGAAAAAGAATTAAAAAATAAGCAAAAACAAGTGAAAGATTTGAACGAAGAACTGGTAAATTATGATTTAAAACGCACAAATCTTGACAAAGCGCCATCAAAGCAACGTCCTACTAGCGCTCCAACGAAGTCGTCCTTAGGTTACGCCAAAGCCGTTAGTAAAACGAATAAATTGACAAGTAGGGATACTACCAACAAAAAAAATTCACCTCATAGTACTCCATCAAAGATCATTACTGCGTTACCTCCTCAACTACCAAAACCACCAAAAAGTGTATCGCCAAAAGTAAATAAATCGCCTTCGATGCGTCCCGCTCCAATATCACCATCACCACACAAGTTAAGTAATAGCATAAGTATGACGAAGAGATCCAGACCAACGAGTCCAGCGGTCCCATATTTACAGCATATAGAGTCCGTTTCAGATGATAATAGTGTTGACACAGCGCAATTAGTCTCGAGAATACAAGATATTTTAAAAAAAGAATTGGAAAAAGTGAAATCACAAGAGCAAACACTAGAGCATATTAAATCTGCAAAAGATGACGTGATTAGTATGATGCAATCAAGCTCCAATGATACGGCGATGTCCACATCCATTCCTATAAGCCCTATCAAAAGTGAAAAAGTGGTAGATAATAGCAAATCGCATATTGATGACGCACTAAAATCGATGGAGCAATTAGAGAATTTAATGAAAAATTTAGATTCAAAATTGGTGTCACCAACAAATAATGATAAAAGTAGAAGCACTAGCTCGACTAATAAGGCTGCAAAGTCGCCTCAACTTCAGAGACAAACGAGTTAATAATCTTGACTTTTACTGTATTTTCTAATTAATTATGATACGATTTATTTTAGCGACGAATTATTACCTATCTACAGGACCTACCTGGAAGTGGTGAGTTGCAGCTTCGCAACGCAAATTATCTCAAGTATACTGATAAAAAGGGGGTTTCAGCGACCTTGTGCTTTATCTACGGGGCCCCTCAATTAAGGTACCGGTGGCAGTGCAAGCACTGCAAGTTTGGCGTGCAAATTTCTCAATTTGAATGATTACATTTGCTCATTTCACTAACATTAACTTATTTGTTATTAGATGATGCTATCTTTCGCTTTGACTTTGTCTCTGTTGTTCCTTGCAGCTTGCAATGCTAGCTGGAATGGTTGGAATGACAAAGTTGATACAGCAATAATAGTACTTGGTCAGCGTTTGAGTGACGATGGATCTCTGCGGCAATCTTGCTGTTCAAGGATTGATAAAGGAATTGATTTATTCGTGCAAAACCCAAATAGTGTACTTATTCTCTCTGGTGGAAATACTAATGTTGCTTGTGATGAATCGGAAGCTAAATCTATGTTGAAATATATTAAAAGAAAGTACAATAAGTCGCTCAAGTACAGCAATATAATATTGGAGGAGGACAGTTCAAATACAATTGAAAATTGTTTAAATTGTAAGAGGATTATGAATGAAAGAAAGATTTTTCCAAGAAAAATTAATGTGATTTCAAATGATTATCATATTTTCCGCGTGCAATGCATTTTTCAAGCAATAATGCTAAATAGTAATAGTAAGAGTAAAAGTAATGATATTCCCCAGCGTTTTATCGATGCATGTGATGGTAATCTCGTTGAAGCTAGAAAAAGATGGGAAAGCACCTTGAAATTTAGAGAAAAAGATAAATTAGACGGAATTCTGTTAGAGAAACAGCCTTTTTTCAATGTTATTTTAGATAATTACCCTCATTATAATGCAGGAAGGGGTAAGCAAGGACAAATATGCTACTATGAACGTCCAGGAGACTTAAATTATGAGAATATAACTGCAAATGGTGTCAATGTTGACAAAATGTTGCGACACTGGTTATTTTTTACAGAATATCAATGGAGTATATTGGGAAATGGCGATGATCAAGCCAAAAGTATTGCTGTAATCGACGTTCAAAATGTTAAAATAAGAGATTTAGCTGGCGATAAATTAAGCTTTTTACAACAAGCCATTGAAAATTCTAATAGACATTACCCCGAGCGATCCTCTTGTATCTTGATTGTTAACGCTCCATCGTATTTTTGTTGGATATGGGCTATAGTTAGACCTTTCATTGATCCAAATACCCAGAAAAAAGTGAGGATTCTATCCGCTAAGGACACACTTCCAGGGTTGCTAGAGTTTATTGATATGAACCAAATACCAGTGTACTACGGTGGGCAGTTAGACTTCGGCACTGGAATAGATAGCTGCAGACATCATAGCCCCGAGACAAAACGCATCAAAGAATATGTAAAGAATGTCATGAATAATAATCATGTAATCAAGCGTAAGCCGTTGACTACCAAGAAGAGTCATGATGTAAATATTGAATACCATTCCACAACCTCGTACCTCGCTCGCCATGTGTATCGTCGACCCGCATATCGTGAAAAAGACATTAATGAGTGGTCTTTATTAGAGATTTTAGAAAAGGAAAAGAAAGGTATGAGATTATTGGTACATACACTGCACAAATACGGCAACTACGCACTAGATAAATCATTTCTTAAAACCCAATTAAAAAATTTAAAGAAATTTAAGCGAACAATAAAATATAGAAACGTCAATGCATACATTCCCCTTCTAGCAATAGCAATATCATATATTTGTAAATCATATAATGTATTATAACGTGTATTATGGCCATATGTGCGCTCGAATACCTTTTACTCTCAAACTATAAAAAAAGTCTAATACGTGTGATCTATCTAGCTTCAATCCATGGCTGGTAGCTGGAACCTGTTTGCCCCAGCCGCAAGAGGTCATTACTTCGCATTGAAAGTGTAATTCAAAAAAGAATTCATCAACTAAATTAGTATATTTTGGATTGTTTAGTAATGCTAATGCAATCGGCATCTCGGTATCTGGATGATCAATATCAAGTTTGAATGATACGAAGTCATGAGGGGTAGCTATAGTCTCTATAAACCGTAATGGTGAATCAGGATGTAACGGATCAGAGGAAATTGGAACATTATAAAAATGCCAAAATGGTTTCCATTTCGGTGGAACTCGACTCCAATAATCTGTTGGTTCAAGCAATGTTTTTTCCCAAGCATATACTTGATCAAATGCTATTTTACGCTGAGAGTAACCACACGTAAACCAAAATAATGATGAGTCAAAAGTTGATGTTCCAGCGTCTAGCATAAAATGCTTTTCCTTTCTATTGTGATGATCTACTCTTCTGTTGTTGTGCATGGGGCGGTTACGCATACTACTGCCCGTAGTATAATTGTAGAGTGCCTTGCCTGATTGCAATAAGACGTAATTGACATTAGCTCTATTTGCTCTCGGAATACCTTTAGTAAAATGCGTCTGTGTATTACGACAGTGACCAAATCCAAAAGGATGACGAGCAGTTATTGTAACAGGTTCAATCCATTCGTTCCAAATAGTTACGTCTTCAAACTTGCTATCTTGTCCGCATACTTTTTGCACTTCAAACCTTGATAAAAATTCATAATCAATGCTGGATTCTATAGCTTCGATATTATTCATGTGATAGTTTACTCTATTTAACCACAAAGTCGCATTTTTAATGCTTATTTCGGATGTAACATGTGATAAAAGAGTATTTAATCTTTGCTCAAAATCGGTTATTGCATCTATTTTTTTGGCTAATTCTATGTGATATAATTCATATGGACTAGGAATATATTTCTTTTGAATGGTACATCCACGTCTATTAGTCATTAAATTTTCAATATGCTGATCTCCCGAACGTCTAGATCTGATATTATTATCATGATCACTATAATCAATTCCTATATTTCTAGAATCATTTGAATAAATGCTTTTTTCTGTATTAACTGCAGTACAACAAACTTTATTGGTCCTGGCATTTGATCCTTAATGCGAAAAGTAATAAGTGATGGAGTATGCGGATACGTAGTTAATAGATCTCATTGATGCTAAAAAAAATTAGGCGATTTACCTGGTACTTGACATGGTAAATCAACCGTGTCTCCCACTAGTGATACATCAAACGTATTACCAAACCGAACACAATCACTTTGTGGCGCGATAAATACTAGGTTCAATAAAAAGACTAAGATAGCCAGTAGTCTCTGTATGGATAATGAGCGGTCAATTGCACTAAATTCGTGCATTTTATCGAGTAAATTCCCCTATTTACTCAATTTTGCAACTATTTTTCTTTTGATCAAAACTTTGATATAAAAAAGGTGTGGATTAACTTTTTCGAACCAAGTTGAAATTTGAAATTGAAATTGGTAGTTTTCGCTTGAATTTGGTGGTGCGTGGCAGAAAGCGTGTGCTCTGACAAGAATCCGTGTGAATGGAGAGCGACAATGACACGATATGGTTGTCAGTACCATTTGCTGACAAAGATCATGCGAAAAAATTGAAATGTAGATGGAATCCAGATAAAAAACAATGGTAAAATAATCCCTACGTTATTGGTTTTTACTTTGATTCATAGATTATTTTTAGGTATATACTACGGACTCAAGTGACTGATATTAATGCATTGGAGCATTGGTTACCAGAAGACTTCAATTTCGAGGAACATTATCATTTGACTAAAGGTAAACTTAATAATAATGACATTAAGAAGAGAAAAATCGTTTCTGAAAATGAAAATGGTAGTAGTGACAACAATATTAATAATAAAATTAAAAAGACTAATAATAATAACAACACACCACGTGGCAACGCACAGACAAAAACTACAAAAAATGTTGTGAGTACCATCACACCAATGACCACATCAGATGCCACAATAACTTCGCCCATAATGAGTCCTGAAGAAAAAGCTATCTTAAGAGAACGGCAGTTAAATGCTGCAGAAAATAGAAAAAATAATTTCCAACAAAGTGGAATATTACCCAACAAAAATTGTATACAAAAAAAAGCAGCACATGGTGCAAGTAATAACCGCCCTAATCAACTCATGTCACCCAGTATGTGGGATTGAACAGAGACGGATTAAGTAGAAATTATTATGTATATTATCAAATGTTTCTGTAGATTATAATTATAAATTGTTTCTTTAGACAGATAATAAATTGTTTCCATAGATGCATTACAAAATTATAGGTTTTGAATTAAACAGTTTTCTTATCAGTATAATCTTTTAGTAAATTGTTGATAAATACTTTACTTAGATCGCAAACAACATCATAATCTATATAATCATCCATGTTGCTAATAATCCACACCCCTCATTGGACCGTTAAAAGAAGAAAAAAATCGCAAGAAAATAGTACCTAAATTCAATGAATTTCTCGAATTTCTCCGTGATTAAAGCGGAAGTCACCACACTAGTCGAGCTGCAGCAGTATCAAAGTGCAGAAGGAATCATTTCATTACTGCTTTGTAATAAGTCCCAGGCGCGAAGTCAACGTGACGAGGCAGAATTGATCGGAATATTAGGTACCCTATTTTACTACTTATAACTCGTTTATTCACAGATTCATCCATGTATTCGCTCTCTCACACCTTTTTTATTCAGGTGATATATCATATGCTAAGAAAGAGTATAAAAAGTCACTATATTTATACAAAAAATGCTTATTTTTATATAAATATCGTGATCCGAACAATGAAATGAAAGGATTAAATCAAGCAAAATTCCAGCATAAACAGTCCATGAATGGTGAAAATAATCCAAATTTATTAGCATGCAATAATTATATGAATTCATTCAATGAGAATGAATATAAAGTAGAATGTAATACTCCACTAGGAGCTATTGATAATGATGTTGAATGTGACATCAAATATAAGGAGTGCTTGTGTTACTGGAATTTAAATGAGCATTCTAAATGTGTAGTAGAATTAGAATTAATCCCAGTTAGATTGCGTTCACTAAAAGTATTATTGATGTTGAGTAAATTGTATAAATATCTTAGTCGTAGAAAGGATGCAATACAATGTTATAAAGAGGTTCTAGCACAATCCCCGTTTTGCTTAGAAGCTATTGACTCATTAATAAATTTTAACGTTGATATTAATGAGATTAAGACGGTTATAGATGATACTATTCGTAGCAAGGAGTCATTTGATACGATGGCATCCGATGGATGGTTGCATAACTATATGACGATGTTGGTGAATAAACGGAATTGTGAATACGATAAATGTGAAACAAATTATAAAAGAATGTTGATTACTTACCCAAATAATGTGCATATAATGTGTTTACTAGCAAAGTTATACTTGGATACTGATCGGTTAGAGGACTCGGCGGTCATATTTAAATCCATCCGTTTATTAGATTCTAATTTAATTGAAAACATGGATATTTATGCCATCGTGTTACGCAATTTAGCGTCTAATCACAGCGCTAACGGAATAAATCAAGCGGAAACTGAGTTAGTAAAGTTAGGACATGAGCTATTAGCCATCAGTCAAGAATCGCCAATATCGTGGCTAACCGTTGCTTTGTACTTTGATTATAAAGGCGATATTGATAAAGCATTGTCCTTCATTGAACGTGCTATAAAAGTCGATCCCAAATATGCTCTGGCTTACCGTGTGAAGGGGTCTGTATTATTGAATAATAATCAGCCTGATGTTGCAGCAATAGCATATTTTCAGGCGAATAATATTGATCGGGACATACAATCATATAATGGTATGATACAGTCCAATTTACTACTCGGTAAGAATAGAGATGCTATACATACTGCTCGTGATGCATTAGTAGCAATGCCCAAATCATCGACAGCTCATGTGATAATGGGTGATATATTAGCACGATCACCAGAAGGACATGCTGAAGCTTGCTCGGCATATATGAGAGCAATTAAATTAAATCCGATGAATAAAATCGCCATTAATAATTTGGTAAATATTCTTATAGCACAAAATAAATATAATGACGCATATCAGATACTAGTCTCCTCGTTAGGTCGTCTATCATGTCATCGATTGCGAACTCTTTATGCTAAAGTTTTAGTAGCAATGAGTAAGTATGATGAAGCAATAGCACAGTTACATATTGCAATAAGTAGTGCGGGTTCGGATGATGTTAGTGAAGCAGTACATGAATTAGAAATGTTAGAACAGGTATTGCAGGAGCATCGAATGGATGGTAATCAGGATGAGTACAATAGTCATGACATTAATGTCAATGATATTGACGTTGAAATAGATATAGGTGATAGTTAAGACCGATAGAAGTGTGCTGTAAATTTTAAGAGTATACGTTGTATCTTATCTTTTATTACTTACATCTCATCCATTAATTCAGCGTCATCAGCGCCATATCCTCCTCTAGATGACGACGACAAGGTTTTCAGATATTCCGATGATGTTTGAGCTTGTGCAGTCAATTGACGCACCCTGTCACTTAAGCCAACGGCCTCATCCATGTAATTTTGGAGTAAAAATATCGAGTTACGAATATCCTTCGTGTCATTTCCACTATCAGTGTGAGTATTGAAGCGAACCATACTAGTATGATGATCAATCTTGGCATTAATATCATTGTTGTTGATCATAATGCACAATACATCCTCAACGTTACAAGTATTGTGAGGGTCACACATTCGCTGAATGTCACCAAGCGACAGTGTTATATATGCGGTTGTTAACTTTTTAATACGATTTCTTATCAAAAATTGCAATAAAGATGTAGCTAATCCGTAATTTTGATCCTGCTGCAAAGTACTGATGTATTCGCTGTTATTCATTATGTGATTATGCAGAGTATCATAGTCATTATTTGTATATGCTACAATGATTTGATCATATACTTCAGGAATACTATGTATAGTTGGATAAGTGGAAGCTGTTGATAAATGAGCGTCTGCATTTGAGCTTTGGTTCGCTTTTTCCATTGATTTATAGAATCTATTCACGACACTTGGCGCATTTTTAGGCAAAACAAACTTGGAACTAGTGGTTATTAGTGATAATAATATGACTTTCTTCAGTGCAAAAATTACTATTTCACTTAATGCAGTGGCAGGGAGAGTAATAGCTTGAATTAAAAAATCGATAGCATGTTGATATCTTTCTTTCCCAATATAGCACAATGCACCATAATAAAAATATTTCAAGTAATCTGATGCCAAAATATGTGTATTCTCTGGATCAACTTCAAGTATTGGGTTATTGTCTAAAAATTTAGTGGCATAATTATACATTTTACCCTCAATGCAAGCTTGAAGAAAGTTTGCATGAAAGCAAGTTAAACAGACTTTACTGGGTGCGAAGTTACTGGCGCCGAATAACAATAATCGAATTACAGCTTGAGGATTACTGGTGCTTCCAATTAGTACTATTGCATTTGAAATATGAGCTAATTCCTTGGCAATTAACCCAAAATCTTCGGATCGAATGGCAGGAAATACTTCATGACAATGTGACAGGATTGTATTATTAAATTGTGAAATATCTGGTAGAGAATCATTTGCCAGTAATAGAACATCGCACTGTAAACTTATTAGCACCAGCAATACTAAAGGCATCGATGCGTGGCTTGATTTAAGTCCCGTTTGAATCAGATACTGCAAGTTCGAATAGGCGGCGCTCTCGCTGCAAGGAGTTATTGCCATTTGTCGGATGGTGTCCATGGAGATTTTTTCTTTCACTATATCGCCTGATAAAAGTCGTCATAAGTTAGTGCGCAGAGCAGTTTTTGCTGCTAATTACATACCTGGAGAGACACTGCACCGCAAGGCTTTGCAGCGATCAAGCGAATTTAACACGATTTCAAGTATATTTCCCGACATTTTTCTATTCTTGGAATGAAGAATATAATCGAAGTTGAAATTTTCGCCGGTACCAAATTGGACTGTTGCCCATGTGAGTGTCGAACCAGCGAGTAATGGCGGAGAATGTAGGGATGAAGAGGGAAGTTGATTAATTCACTAACTCATTAATTTAAATTATAAATTTCAGCAAACTTTTTAGTACATCCTAATGGCGACTCCATCATGAATTTATAGTAACAAGTGGATGGTTCACTTGCATCAATAATTTGATTAGCACTTGCGCAAGTAATAATCACATCAGCAGTACGAGGACCAAAAGCATGGCAGTATTGACCATTTTTATAATGCACAATTACTTGACCATCTTCGCCATCTTCTATACTATCGAATGAGCCAAGCAATGTTCCTGAGCCTTCAATAGGTCCATCGTATTGTTGAATATCATTTAAGTGACATACGTTATAAGTAAACTTGCCATCTACAACATTGAAACACTGATTCTTGAGACCTAAGTAATCAACCCTGTCCATTTCCGTGAATTTAACCAATTCATCAGAAGCGATTTTTGCACTATTTCTTTCATTTTGTAATACCTGTAACGCATCATTGGCTTCGTTATACTTACGAGTAGCAGTTTTCTTGGCCTCGCTTTCAGCAACTTGTTGATCTAAATTTAGAAATAAATCACTTAATTTTTGTGGCATTGAACATAATGGATTGGTCGTTCCAGCGGCGCACAATTCATCGAACTTGGGTTGGGTTGCGTGGATGTAACCGTCGAAATTATTGTTATTACTGTTATAATGATGCAACAAACTAACGATTTCATTGAAACATTTTTTATTCTGTAAAATGTCAAGAAATAATGTTTTGGCAACGGTTAATTGTCCTTCCACATCATCGCTACTACTGCAAACGTGACTAAAACGGATATCATTTGCTGCTACAGTGTCCTGTGTAAGTAAACATGCTATATTACTATTAGCACTATTGCTAGTAGCATGAATTTCACCATCAATACCTATTTCTTCTTCGCTGTAACTATCTTCGTAACTATCATGATGGTGATCATCAACTGCATCATCATCCTCCTCTGTATTAAACAACTTATTTATGTCATTGCTTGTAAGTGCGAGTATATCCATTGTGTGCTGTAAAAGCTTTACAACTTGGACTCTATCCATAGTATCTAACCCTGTAATTGAGTGAGTGAATAAGTGATGACAAAACCAATAATAAATGAAATTTACCAATGTATTCTGATGATTTTTTAATGGAATCTTGTACTAACTCGTCAATTATCTTTTCAATATTGCTGCTTTCGGCTTCCATATCTTGCTTTAAAAGCTTAACATTACTTTCTTGACGTTCTATTTCATTTATTAAGTGAGGTAACGGCGATGCCTTACTGTCATATTCATGTAATGCTTTTGCTAAATACTGAGCTTTTATTTTGGATCCCTCACTATATGCTATTTTTAATTTATTTAAAGACTTTAATTCATTTTGCGCTACTTGATCACACATATTTGGGCATTGGATTAATGAGCCTTCGTCACTACCGTCGCAACAATCGCAGGTACCATCGTCAACTCGGCTTCTAGGTATTTCAATTAATCTATATCCCTTATTAATACATATGAAACGGTTTATATCATTCCCGGCTGCAGATGTACCTGGTGAGCGAGTGAATGAGTGAGCGAGTAAGCGAATAAATGTATGAGTTAGCAGTAAAGTATGAATTACCTGGTTCATCAGAACAATCCTTGCAATCGCAATAATCATCATTAATATATTCAATATTTATTTCGTTTGACTTATCAATACATTGAAATAATTTCTTTCCGCGATTATAAGACTCACTTTCCATTGTTAATGTAATACCACGTTTATCCATAACTTCCGGAGGCAATTTCACTATCTCGCTTGCATCTAGCAATAATAAATTAGATCGTTTTGGTTTCGACGTAAAGAACGAAAAACCTACTACTGAAATAACTCCAACCAGCCAAAGAATCACTTTTGGCTGCGCCAAACGCATTATTTTGACCATTTTCTATCTGGTTCTTTTTGGTACGCGGCTT
>JACCDO010344738.1_pt1 | contig 22300 bp, 10 predicted proteins | sample 7446101 | NCBI WGS metagenome assembly JACCDO01 (sample SAMN15323440, study PRJNA562643) | freshwater metagenome | isolation source: river surface water | place: USA:Blue River Watershed | collected 2017-08-16
ACTGGAAACTTAGGAAACTCTTATGTTAGTTGTATAGCATCTACTTGCTCTATTTATGGTTTTAACGGAGCTGGACAACATAATCATAGATTTATATCTTGTGCTGATTATCTTTCTCCTAGATATACCAGTCTTGGTTATGCTGCTTGGGAAACTCCAATAGCTCTGACTCAATCTCCTTTTGTAGATCCTGAAAGCTTTGATTTTAGATTGAATGATTTGCCTGGTGGTGGAGCTTTACTTAAGGGAGTAGGAGGGCTGGGCCAAATAGTGAATTTCCCATTATCAAAGGCCTTCGATGATCCGAATGTTATTCAATCAAAAAGACAGTTTTTTCCTCCTAATATGAATGGTGGTATTGGAGGATAAGATGGCAAAACAATCAGTCGGAACTGGAACAACAGGCAGAATAGAATATATTTACATTATAGATAGTTTGTCATCAACAGGATTAGGTAAAACAAATATATCTTTTAATACTTCTGGGCTTAATGGTCATTATGTCAGAAACGCTGGAACAGCCGTTACAATATCATTTGTTTCCCAAACAGCTACTGGTTCTTGGGTCTCAGGTGGTTGGTCTGAAGTGGATTCTGTAAGAGTGCCTGGGATATATAGAGTTGATTTACCAGATGAAATTTTTCAATCTGGAAGTGACAAAGCTATAGTTGTTATCAAAGGAGTAGCTAATACTATACCAGTTACTTTAGAATACCAAATAACTGCATCTAATCCAAACACTTTTACTGAATCGTCAATAGCATCAACTGTTTGGACAAATACTTCAAGAACAATCACTGGTGGTATTGCTGATACAGTTACTACTTTGACTACTAGATCAGGTTTTGCTATAACTGGCGGAGTAATCACAAGCAATATAGACAAGACAGGATATACATTATCTCAATCATTCCCTGCCAATTTTGCATCATTGTTAATATCAAGTGGACGAGTAAGTATTGTTCAATCTGATGTTAACACTATTATAGGAAGTATTCCTGAAGTTAATTATGCTGGGATAGCTGCTACTACATGGAATTTCTTGTCATCAGCTTTAGGTAACACATCTTCTATAGGATATCGACTTGTAAACAATTTAGATACTACCGTTTCTTCAAGGTCTACACTCACTTCTCAACAACTGGCATTAGCAATCCAAACTGGTGTAAAACAAGTTATTTCTGCAATTCAGGCCAGTACTAGAACAGTAGCTCAAGTAAACAAAGATAGAATTTCTAAATTATAAAGTATCAAGCACTTTTTCATAGAATATTATTATATTAGCTCTTATGTATAATTTTTATTAGAGCACAAAATTCCAAAGTGACATAAAGATGGCAAGAAAAAATAAATCAGAACCAATCCAATTTGTAGCATATTCTGGCTCAGCACCTACTCCTATCGCAGTTGGAAGTACAAATGAATCCTACACTTCTGCTGATGGTACTGTTCTTTATGTAAATTTTACAGATATTGATTCTTCTGGCTTATTTCCATCTTCTGGAATTCAAAATAGGTTTTCAGTAACTAAGATTTTAGCAGGAAGTGCTACTACTGTCACTCCAGTTTCGACATATGTAGATTCAGCTTTACCCAAAACTTTACAACTTTCACTTTCTAGCTCCGACAAAGTAATTGATGGTCTTTACAATTTAGCCGGAATTATTACTGCTTCTCAAACAGTATTTGTAAATTATGTCACTACAACTGGTGGTGGTTTCGGAACTATACCTTTACTTTCAGATAATGACACTGTAAAAACTTCAGTAGTTGCATTTGCTGGTTTAGGCATTTCTAATAGGACAAGCGAAACTATTGCTCCTGAGTTTCAATATGCTTATTCGTCTACAGATGGCTCTAAACTATATGCATACTTCAAAGAGTTAAATTCCCCTCCATTATTGCCATCATCAGGAATATCTGGTTTTACTGTTTTGCAATCAGGCACAGCAGTATCTGTAACAAGTGGAGTAGCCACTAGCACTACAGTAGAACTTACTTTAGCTAGTCCATTGTTTGTAGATGATGGCAGCAATTCAGTAACAATAAGTTATGCTCCACCAGCAACTCCTTCACTTAGACTTAGAGACTCTTCTGGCATTGGTAATACAGTATTAGCTTTTTCTGGAGCTGCTGTCACTAATCTTACAGCTGAAACCGAAAAACCAACAATCATTAGTGCAATCACAGCTCAATCTACAGCTGGCACATTATTGTCGCCATATTTGCCTATTTATGTCAAAATGTCAGAACACACACTTCCAGGCACTAGTGCCACAGGATTTAGTGTTTATGTTCAAGGTACAGGTTATGTAGAAACCACAGTACAAGCAATAGGGTCTACCACTTACGCTGGATTTGGTGTTACACAATACACTATTAGTATTCCACGCTTATCAGTTTCACCATCATCGGTACTTGAACTCGATTACCAAAAGCAATCATCCAATTACATCACTGACCAATCTGCAAACTTAAATGTTTTAGATAGCTTATCTAACAGATTAAGAATTCAAAACAAATACAATGGTTCAGGAACTGGTTATATACCACCATTAGCTCCTGGTGGCGTGTTGCAATATTTATCAAGCGAATCTTATGTAGATACAAATGGAACTGATTTATACGTCACATTCAATATTAACAGAGAATTTGCTACTACTCCTAGTACAAATATAACAGGATTTACAGTATTTGTAGATGGACAAGTTAGTCCAATAAAATCAGCTATTTCATTAGACAACTCTTATGATGAGCATGTCAAGATTTCACTTTACAATAAAATATTTGCAGGTAGTGGTGTTAGTGTTTCTTATAGGCAAGGGAATTTACAAGGTTATTTAGTTTCAGGATATGCAAACTTAAATTCTTTTGAACCGCAATTAATCACCAATAATTCTTTATCTCAGTCAGCTAGCTATTTTGATGTTTATGATTGGAATGACAATATCAATTCAGACATAACGTATGAGTTTGATATAGATGACAATTCAAATGAACTATATCGTAAAGTAAATTACTATCCAGCAGCTAATGTTATCTTGGACAGAAAACCACCAAGAGGTATTGCTATAGTTAACAGAGGTGCTGAACAAAATGAAACTGGTATCAAAATACATAAATTTGAAGCTTATGGTGAGCCTGTTGACAACACATCTGTTGTAGATTTTGAAATTGAAAATCTATTGCAAGGCTGGGAATATATTCCAGAAACAGATTTCACTGTTTCTTCAGTATCTTTCAAGCTAAAAAAATCAGGAACAATTACTAATACTGGAAACAAAATAGAATTTTTAATTTACACTGGCTCAGAAACAGGAGATTTGGTTGGAAAGTTTGGAGAAATATTGTTTGATGATTTGACAAATTCATATAAAATATTTACATTCAATCCATCTGAAAATATTTCACTAGTGGCAGGTCAATCATACTGGGTAATTCTATCATTGTCGGTGTTGCCACAGCCTTTGGGACCAACATCAATTTATGTAGCTCAAATATCTCAAACAAATGGCGTACTTTCTTACTATGATGCTAATGAAGATTATTGGGTCAAAACACAAAATGTAAGTGGATTTTTCAAAATTTATGATAAAGAAGTTTTCGGTTCATTAATTTCAAGCAAGGATATTCTTCTTGATATTTTTGAAAAACCAGTAAGAGAAGCATTGATAGATACTGAAACTGGTTATAAAACTTATGAATTATTCGGAGATAAACAAACTAATTATTATCTTAAAAAACTAAATAAAGTTTTTGAAGATCTAGATAACCCTAGCAATGATATTTATCCAACAATTTACAAAGTCGTTATCGGCGCAAGTTCAGCTAGACCAAAAAATTATATTTTAGAAATAAAAGAAACCCCTACAAGTGAGTGGGTACAAATATTTGATACTCTTGTTGATGAAACAACATTAGATAATCTAGTTTATGTTTTTGATAATCCAACACAGATATGTCAAATAAGATTAGTTTATAAAGGTGATTACTTCACTATAGATGAGACAGGTACTTTATCTATTGCAGCTGTTGACGATCTTTCAAGCACAACAAAAGCTCAAATTTCTCACTTTGAAGATTTCAGAGATGCTGTTACTTTCACTAATGCAGATGAGACAGGATTTATTTCATTCTCGGAAGGCTTGACCGAATATGAAAACTGGAACTTAACAAACAGTTCTAGAGTGTTTAAGGCTACTACAAGTTCTGCAACAAGTGATATCTTGACTGCGCTATCTTTCAATACAAAGCTTATCTTAGGCGCAAATAACAAAATATTTACATTCTATGATAATCAGACAAATACAATCTCCAATGAACAAATTGTTGCTAACAACAAACAAATCACTTGCTCAGCTATATATAAAAATAGAGCATATATTGGCACATCTGATGGTTTAATTTATAGTTCTCTAACTGGTGAATTCTGGACATTAGTTAATCCAGTAAACCCATTAGACAAAACTTTGCCCAACTATATCAAGCCAGTTAAAAGCATGATTGCTTATAATGATAAGCTTTATATAGGCACTTCAAAAGGCACTAGTTCATATCCAAGCATTTATACTTATGATGGTAAAGTTATTTCAAAACTTAAGGATTTTGACACAACCTATGAATTTGTTTCATCTCTCGCATCTGCCAATTTCAATCTATATATTGGCTTAGGTAACATATATGGGTCAGGTAAGAGTGCTATATATAGATACGACAACATAGAATGGACTCAAACATTATCATCTACTTTTGATAATGTTGAAGCTATGAGTTACTCAACCTCAAGAGATTCTATAGTTGCTGCATTTAGAGGCGGTGATATTTGGGAATTGCCATTCTCAAACAATTTGCCTGGAGTTTGGTCAAAAATATATGACACAAATTCAGATAAATGTTTCTCGATTAATGATGATTCTTCAGGAAACTATCTTTTTATAAATACAGATGCAAAATCTGTGATGTATGTAAAGTCAATTGATTCATTCAAAGTGATTAACAAATATTATTCAGAAACTGAAGGCCTAAATTTCAGATGGAGAAAGTATGACACTTATGCTGAATCCTACAGCACTGACTTAGCTGATACTGAAAACTTTACATCTGAGTATTATGGAATAATCACTTCAGGAATTAACACAACCAATTTTAGTCCAAGTGGCTTTGGTTCAAGTTCAAATGTCTTGATATCGGGAAAAATAAAAGCTAAAAATACTGGTGATTACAAATTCAAAGTCGTATCAAATATGGCTAGTGAATTGTCAGTTGGTGGGTTAGCTATTACATCAAACTACAGCTCAATCGGAGTGACAACCGATCAAACTTTGCAAATATCTAGAACTTTCTCATTAGCAGCTGACGAGACTATTGATTTTACTTTGAAATCATTTGTTTCAACTGGTACTACTGCATCAATGAACTTATATTGGAACAATACTACTGATATTGAAGGTTATGAAATTATACCAGCAGATTATTTGTTTAGACCTGAAGTAGTAAAAGCTATTTTGCCATTGTCTTCAAATTATTATGGAGTAGGAAGTGACGGCAAAGTTTATGATTTTGAACCAGCTTACTATGCTACCAGAACTAGAAATGTTTATGTAAGATTTGAAGACGAAGCTGGAAATATACATGGACTAGCTGCAACTGGGCAGACAATCATTTATGACATACCTTCAGACAAGATTGTTCAAGACTTAAATACTTTAGATAATGCATATCAAACTAAAGGAAAAATTTATCAAGTTGAAAAATCTTTATCAAATGAACTTTTAACAAGAGTTGTATACACTCCTAATACAAGACAATATTCTGTATATGCTCCTGATAGAAGAGTAAGAGAAATTGGTTATTATGAAGCTCAACCGTTCTTTGTACCAACATTAGTTAAATGGAATCAACTTACAGCTCTCATTGTAAACAAATATGGTCTCAACCTAAATAATGGTGTTGAAGTTCCTGGGCTTGATGCTGGAACTGCTGTCAAGGTATATGTAAAGACTGGTTCAACAAGAACAGATTGTATCAATGCTGCTTGGGGTGATGCTTACGAAATTACATATATTAATGACAACTCTAACATTCCCGCTGTAGAAACCTTAAGTATTCCGTTGCAAAGCTATAATGGTAAATGGTTACAATATAAGTTTGAATTGATATCAGCTACTAAGAATCTTTCTCCTGAAATAGTCTCTACTACAGTTACTTATTCTGCCGGTACTGCAAGTTACTATTTCACAAGATTGTTTGATACATCAGATTACGACACAAGTTCGCCATTAATTAGAAGAGGTTTGCTCACTTCTAACGAACTACTTAATAATGGCACAATAACTTATGGCTATATAAATACAGATAATGAGTCTGATGTATATGATTTCAACAAGTATTCTGAAATTACACCAAACACTGTATTTGATATATCTGAACCAACCAGCAAGATAAAGTTTGGCATCTTATTCACATCAGTTGGAACTACACCTTCGGTAGTATTTGATTTTGCTGTACAGTTAGATTTAGGCGATTCAAATATTAAATTTATGCCAAGTTTGTGAGAAATAAATGGCTGATCGAACTTCTGTTTACAAATTCTTATATCTACAAAATGGAGATAAATGGTATCCAGGCTTTGACTATGAAAATATGCTCACTGCTGAAAACCAATATCAAGGTCTTTTTAAAATAGTACAACCCGGCATTTTGTCAGGATGGACTGTTGAAAAGTTGTCAGATAATAGAACAGATCAGCTCACGCTTTTATCAGGATATATATCTGATTCGTCAAGTGAGTACGGAACTAAGCTTTCAAATCTTAATTTAAATTTCAACATTACTTGTGCAGCTGGAACAACTCAAAATGTATCTTTATCAGGTGGTGCTCCTTCATATGTTGATGGTGTAAATCTTCAAGCCAATGATAAGATTTTAGTTAAGAGCCAAACTACTTCTTCACAAAATGGAGTTTATGAAGTTACATCTCTTGGTACTGGAAGCAATGGTACTTGGACTAGAAGCTCATTATTAGATTCAGGTTCTGACTTTAATTCTAATTTTTTAGTTTATGTTTCAAGTGGTGTTGCAAATACTTCAACATTATGGCTTGGTGCATCTTTAGGTAATACATTCGGTACCAATAATGTTTATTTTATTGATGCTTTTTCTCAGTGCGCTAAAGTCTATCCCGGAACTGGAATAGTAGATATCTTTACTGCAAAAACTGAAAAGCCTTATTATTTTAGATATCAAAAAATAAATGATTACTATGTGTGGGCTGACTCAACGGCATCTCTTACATACAATCAAATATGCAAGATTTCATCTCCATCTCTACCTGATACAAACTATGGTTCTAAAAATAAGTCTACTTATTTAGCTACTGTAGTTTCATCCTTGGGTTCAACTTTACATAGTCAACCAAGTATAAGCACCGTTATATATGATGAAAGAAGAAATTCTCCAGCTGATTCTACATCAAGCTTTCAACAATCGCTAAAACAAAATTTTATATCTCATAAGCATATTGGAACCGTAGATAATTCTGACAAGGTTTTGCTTAAGAATGACTTAATTTTATCAGCTCAGCCCATCTATGCTTCAAATACTGCAATAAAACCAACAGTATTTTATTTGGTCGATGAGGATGGAAATGATTTTCTTGAATCTTTAGATAATTATGGAATACCAGTAGTTTATGTCAATGATACAATACTGTCTTCAAATAATTATAATTTGGTAAGCACATCCACTCCTTATAAACTGTATCTTAAGAACAGTGTTGAAGATAATGCTGTAATTAAGGTGATTTTAAGCGTAAGTTTGCAAAAAGAATTATTTCCAATTGATTCTTTGGGTAATAAAATATCTGGGACCGCACTAACATCTACAAGTTATGTTTTTCTTTCTGACGGACAAACTTCTGACAGAAATCCAAATGATAACCTAACGGAATATAAATATAATAATTTTTCTTGGAGTGAAGCTTTTTATAATGCGCCTAAAGTTTATGTCAACAATTCTCTAGTTGATTCAAAACACTACACAGTAGGTCCTGGCTCAGCAAAATTAACATTTAAAAGTAGTTTTCCAAATTTGCAAAACTATACATATGATCAAGTCAAATTAATTGTTGAAGAGACTGGAAGAGAATATCAAAATTTATTAATCTCTGGAAATATTGAGTATTTCAATGCAGAGTCATTTTCTAAAAATCAGATTACCAGCGACCAAATAGCAAACTATAATCATAACTATTTTTTTAGATATAAAAATGCAGCTAAGTTTCTTCCGGATAAACAATTAATATCAGGATTTGGGAACACTATTTTTTATCCTGAAAATACGTCTTCAGATTTGCAATTCAACACTGATACCAACTTTATATTTAAAACACTCAATAATGGTGATAGAAATATACTTATTGGATCAGTAAGAGGTTTGATGGATGCTGCGAGTGACATCACTTCTATAAAAAATATTTCTAGCTGGAACAATGATCTTGGAAAACCGAAAAGAATTTTTGATAACCTGATCCAAGATGATAATACAAATTATTTTAAACAAGTTTATGTGTTGACTGAACAAGGAGAAGTTTATTACAAGTCAACATCAGAATCTACTTGGAATATCTTAAAACTTCCTTACAATGAAGAAGATCAAATTGTTATTGTTAATTCTTTCGATATTTCAACAGATAAAGTAGAAATTGATACTGGTGTTTATGAATATTCATCATTCTTATATCTTGGCACGAACGATGGTGTTTATTTTGCTAAAGTCAATGAAAATGATTCTGAAGATGAGTGGGAATGGACTCTAATCACTGATATTTTAGTAAGTGGAACTTCTATAAGCTCTCTTAAGAATATCAATTTTGTTAAGGAAATCTCTACAAAGAATGTTGAAATTGTTCCTAATAGCTCAGACATCATCACTTATGATAGGACGCTTTACGTAGCTTCAAATGATGATACTTATCCAGGGTTGTATGCTGGCGATTATAACAATTTGGAAAGAATTACCACTTCTAGCGTAAGTGGAATACAATGGATAAAAACTGGAACAGACAATCTAGAAAAAAATAATATATTATGGTGGGACAACTATAATGTTTATATAACCCATGCTGCAAAATATATTGAAAATTCTTGTGGTTCGTACTGGATACCGCCATTTACATATACTAGCAACTCTTATACTGATGTAGTAGCAGCCACTACAGTAAATATAACTCTGTCTGGTGCGCAAACTATAGACACTTATTCAGTAACAAATGGAGATAGAGTTTTAGTAAAGAATCAAACAGACGCTTCTGAAAATGGCATCTATGTGTGCAATGGAAGTGGTGCTTGGTCAAGATCAACAGATTTCGATGCATCAAACGAGTATGAAAACTACAAAAAAGTTTATGTGACTGCTGGCAGTGTAAACATTTCAAGCACCTGGTTCTTGAAATCTGTAGACTCTTTCACACTTGATACAGATGATGTAAATTGGGATTTCTATACATTCAAGATATACGAAACATCCACACCAAGTTACACTGCAACTAGATCTGTCTTATCTGATGTAGTGATAAGAAATTCAGATTTTACGACTTCACAATATATTATTGGGCATACTGATGGTTTAGCAGTAGTTACTGAAGCATCAACACCAACAGTAACAAATCTATCATGGGCAGCTCCTTATCAAGGTGCAGTCAAGGGCTTATATAGTACAACTAGTAGTTCTGCAAATGGCTTATTGTACGCAGCTACTGATAGAGGTGTATATGTTAACACCGAGTTATTATGGGCTGACTTAACAGCTATTACTGACATTTCACTTGTCAAGTACCCTTGGAAAAGAACTGAAAATATGATTTATGCAACAGATACTATCAAGATATTTGATGCTAAGTCTGTTAATGAAATTTTTTCTAAAGATACTAACACTTTTGAAAATTTATCTTCTATATCTTCAGAAAAAACTGATTCAACAACCACAACTCAGTTGACAGAGATATCTAATATTACTGTCTATGAACAATACCAAATATTGCAAACTTCATCTGCTCCTACAGTAGGACAAAGTTTAATCTACGAAAGAGAATATAAAAATTTCTATATTGATCCTTGGGATCAGAATATTATAGATGCAGATGGCAATACGATTGAAAATAGAGTTGTTGTTTATATAAACGACAGTCCGACTAAAATACCATATTTATCAGATTCTTCAACAGGCCTTATTCAATTTGTTTCAGATATTGAACCTGAAAATTACAATAAGGTTAGAGCAACAGTTGCTGCAGATACACAATATTTATCAAATATAGGCACAAATTCTCATGAAGAAAAGTTTTTACCAAGTAAAAAATCTGATTCAATAGCTGTATTATCACTGTCACAAAATGCAGATTCTAATATTCTTTATTTGAACCAAGATATCTCGAGTAATGCAAAAATATTGCTGTTAGAAAGTGGCTCAACAAGAGAAATAGTTTATGTAAATGTGGTTAATAATTATAAAAATCCAGTTGAAGTAGTTTTGGAATTTACAAGAAGTTTATCTGGAAGTACATTCGCATTTCCTGCTGGCACACTGGTTTATGAAATCAAAGATTCTTTGACTCAAAATATTCAAGATAAACTTTACAATATTATATCTAAATCAAAATATAACTTAAGTTCTTTGAATAATGCTAACACATTGCAATTAGAACTTAATCTAAAGGCTGGAATAAGTACTGTATTTGATGTCAACCCTGCAGCACCAATATCACAAATCGACACAAGAGGATTGAAAAATACTTTATTGGTCAAAAATTTTGCAACAGATTCTAATTTAGATACTGATATTTCAGAAATAAATGAAAAGATTTCTTTAGTACCATCTTCTTTAGATTTAGTTAGAGATGTTTATAATGTTTTTGCTGTTGAAAATTTGTCAAAACTTTCCTCCGATACGTTAATCGGCACTGATAATGGTTTATGGAAATATAATGGCACTAGATGGATAAGAATAGAAGACGCTGGTAACAAAAATGTTAACTCAATTTATAGTAAATTTGACGGTACATTTGTTGTTTGCACCGATAATGGTCTTTACACTTTAGATTCATCTTTTGAAATAACAAAAAGTACAATATTTACTCAAAAGATTTTTGAATACACAAATGTTGCTTGGAATAATAAAATACTAGAGGCATATGCTAAAGAAGACGGACTGTCTTTAGTAATTTCTGAAACAGATTTTTCTTCATTTACATCTGATTATGTTGCTGAATTGGACAATATTCCAGTCAGATCTATTTTTGTAGATAAAGGTTATAGGATAGAATCTTTTCTTCAGACTGAATATGATTTACTTTTAGCTCTTTCTGATAATGGAATATATGCTGTTTCTTCAGGCAATCCTTCAACAGTTTTCAATACAAATATATCATCAAGAAAAGTCTTAGATAATCCTTCTGGTGTCACAAAAATATTCAAAGCAATAAAGCCAGAAATATTACCTACAGTGCCATCTAATCAAAAGTCATCTAATAAACTCTTTATTTTAACTGACGATGGCATACTATTAGTAAGAAATTGGAGATGGTGTGATCCCTCTTATTCAAGTGGTAGCGTTTTCAATGTGGATGAAAGATTCTTACGAGGAACACAATGCTACTCGGCAGCAACAAGTAGTTCAGCATCACCAGATGGAATTAAGCCTGGAAAATCTAAAATATTTATTGGCACAAATAAAGGTGTGTATCGTTCACTGGATGAGGGCACAACTTTTGAACCTACTCAAAGAATTAACAATAAGTTGATTTCTATATATGACTTAAAGATATTTGAATCAGTTGTAGGTGCTACCACATATAATGTTTTAGTTGCAGCTTCTAAAGAAGGTTTATGGTATTCAATTGATGATGGAGATAACTGGTATAAAACTGGTTCAGCAACTGATACTTCGATAACACCAATTCTTTGTGATTATTTTCCATCAAATAACATACCCGTTTCAACAACAACTAGTGGAAGTTATCTTGCTCAAACATTTGTTACAAAAAGTGCTTCAACTGTAATAGACAAAGTGTCAGTTCTACTCAAGGTTAGAAATGATAATGTTGATGATGCGAATTACCTTAGTTCTTTGTCATCAAATACAATTCAAGTGCTATTATGTGAATTGGATGTTAATGATAAGCCAAATTTATCAAGCGTTTTAGCAACATCAAGTACATCTGGTCTTACGCCAAGTGACTTAATTGAGGGTGAATTTACAACTTTCCAATTCAATTACTCTGCAACATCAGACAAGAAAATTGCTTTAGTTGTCAGAGAAATTGTTACTGGTAGTAATATTTCAGTGCTTTCTTGGAAAAAGTCTAATCTTTCTAATCCTTATAGTGGTGGTAAAGCTTTTACTTACTACTCTTCGACTTGGGCTGCTTTAGACGGTTCTGATAACTATGATTATTTCTTCAAGGTTTATTACAGTGCATTAGAATCAGCCACTGAAACTGTTGTACCAGTTGGTTCTTATAGTGGTGAAAATAACTGGAGGCTTGGCAAATCTAAGGGTGTGATGTGGAATGATTCAGGCACTTTGACTTGTATGCCATTTATGTTAGTTTCATTGGTCATAGATGATACGTTATCAATGCAAAAATCATATGATCAAGTTAATTATGAAACATATATTAAATCATTAATTGACTACATATCAGATAGAACAACTAAGACAGTTGGCTCTGATAACGTTGAATTTTCAGCATATAATCTTTGGTTTATTTCGAATTATATCAACCAAAAGACTCAAGATGGTTTTATCAAATCAAAAACTGATATTAAGGCTTTTATTGATGACTTAAGAAGAGACGGAACTAGCAGTGAACTTTACAAAGCATTAGATATTTCAGCAGTTGGAATGAATAGAGCTTCTGTAAATGATATGTCTGAAATACAAAATGATGAAACTACAAGTAGTTTAAATGCTCAAGGCATAATTGATTATCTTGACTCAATTAGCTCTCTTGGCTTAGAGGACATTAAAGCAGATTATTTAGAGAAATCTAATCAACAAGTCGTACTACAATTGCAAGATGGATATTCTACTGGAACAACAACATATGTTTCAGTAGATGGTGTGAATAGATTTACTTGGAGCACTTCTGATTACGCATATGCAGAAGTAATCAAGAACGGCACCATATTAACTGTAACTACTGACTATACTATCAATCCGTCATTAGGCAGAATTGTATTTGTGAGTTCTGTGACTTCATCCGATGTAATCGTCATAAATTTAAGAGAAGATTGGGATGGAACTGAGAGCACTTTAGCAGATAGTCCTAAAGCAAGAGAGTATATGCTTGACAGATTTTCAAATGCATATGTGCCTGTAACAATTGTGGTCACTGATGGTGAAAATATTTCTTCAAATAATATAAATGATATTATAAGAACTTCGGAAATATATTGGGACAACTTAGGCTACCAAGTTATTGTTTTTGGTACATCAGGTTCGGATTTACAAGCGAAACTTGCACCATTATGTGTTCAAAGTGGTGGAAATTATTTTCAGGTTGAATCTGCAAGTGAATGGTCAAGCGCTATAACATCATTATTGCAAAATAATACTAATAATATTTTTAAAGGTTATTGGACAAGAGAGTTTAACTATAGTGAAAAGAAATACATCAAGTATGTATTTACAAATTTTACATATGCATCAGCTCAAAATTCAAACCCAGTTAAGTTTAGATATTCTCAAGATTATATCAACTACACTGACTGGATAAATTTACCAGACAATAGTCAATATATACTTGAAAAGTTTATCACTAATATCGAATACAAAGTTGAGGTTGAAGACTCATATCTCTTAAGCACATTTGCTCCTACTACAGTGACTGAGCTTTATCATGTAGAAGTTACTCCTGCTGAAAAATATTTATTTAGTGACCTGATATCAACACAGGGATATATAAATGAATACATTCTTACTGATAATTCAAATTCTTACACTGATGCTATTTTAGAATGGGGTATTTGCCGAGGTGATTCATCTGACTGGAATAAATACGAAAAAATAGTAACAAATAGAAATTCTGTTCTTTCAAGAAGACAAAAAACATCATTGAGTACTAATGAAATTGTGTATGAAAATCTAGTCATGACGGCTGTTGATTCAAGCTATCTTGTCTATTATGTTTATAAAGATGATGTAATATTTACTTGGTCTGAAAATTCTACCGTTATTGTTTATTCAAATGGTGAAATAGTTTCTGAGAACGATTATAGATTTGATTACAATACAGGAATAATTCGATTTGATATTGCTAGAGCTGAATCAGAAATATTCACAACCACTATTACTGAGCTTAGAACTAGATATGTGAATTTTGGAGAATCTACAAGTACTACAGATAATAAAACTTATTACTTATCAAATGGGTCTTGGTCTTTTGATGCAGATGTTGTAGTTTATATAAATAATCAAATAATTAGAAATTCTTACATAGCTGACAGAGAAAATGGTAGTATTACATTCAATTATTATCTCTCTTCTGAAGATGTTGTAACTGTGTATATACAATTTTCAGACAATTATCGTATTGGACTAAAAGTTTTAGACTATGACACTAGCACTTCTAAAACATATGATTTTGCTCTTCAATTTACTTTATTGAAGAACTTGAATAAATATTCTGAATATCTCTCTACATCTCAACCTTTACTTTCAGAAAACAGAGTATTGTTGAAATCATCTCTCAATAATATTGATTCAGATTTGTCTATAAATTATCCAATATATGTAAGTTACGATTTTAAATCTTTGCAAAATACTCCAGAAGGTTCTTCCAACATCAGATGGTTTAGAACTCGTTCAGGGACAACTTTGCAAATTACTTCACTAAACGGACTTTCAAATTATGATAATAGATTGATCCAAAAACAATCTGACACTGAGTCAGCTACAAGTCTATTTGCAACTGGTGATGAAATTTATGTCGAGATTGAACCAAATGATACGTTTAAGTCCGGTGTTACTTACACATCCGAGATTTATACTCTATATGATATCAATAGACCATATGTAACAGATGTACAAGTTAAGACTACATCTACTATTATAAATAATCAGGTTGGCAGTAGTGAAAATTTATTATCATATTATAGCTTTACAGATCCTGAATCAGGGACTGATCAATCTATAGTAAGATGGTATGATTGGACTTCAGGTTCATCTACTTTCATATACGAAGGTGCTACTTTACCTATAAGTTTTCTTTCTTACGGTAAAGCAATTTCTTTTATTGTCACACCTTTCAATGGAACCAATTATGGAATCCCTCAAGAATCTAATATTGTGAATGTAATATAAAAAGGTATAAATATTCTTCTATCGGGATTATTTAATTGTATCTCACAAAAAATAAAGAGGATAGCGAAATGGAAGAGAGATTGCAGTTTTTACCCGAAGAGGATATGTTTTTTGATATCATCCCTTTTCAGTCACTAAGTCAAACACAAAATTGGGGAATCAAAATGCTTGGTGCAGAACAAGCATGGGCTCAATCAAGAGGTGAAGGAGTTCGTGTTGCTATTCTTGACACAGGAATTTGCAAACATCCAGATTTAAATTGGCAAGATGATTTGGCTTTTAATTGTTCAAATGACCCAAATTATTTTGATGAATCTTCTGGGCATGGTACTCATGTTGCTGGAATCATTAATGCAATTGATAATGACCAAGGCGTTATAGGTATTGCTCCAGGTTGCACTATCATACCAATCAAGGTTTTAGACAATAACGGTGGTGGAAGCTTTGGAAATATTATCAAAGGGATAAAAAAGGCTCTAGAAATGGATGCTCACATTATTTCTATGAGTCTAGGAACTTCATCTCCGCCTCCTAATGAAATGGCTGAATTAGTTTTAGAAGTTGGTAAACGTGGAGTGATCATGGTTGCAGCAGCTGGAAATGATGCTGGAGATGTAAATTACCCAGCAAGATATGATGAAGTTATTGCTGTAGCTGCATTAGATGAACAAGGTAGACCTGCTAAATTCACTTCTAAAGGTGAAACAATAGATTTGTGTGGTCCAGGAGTAGATATTTATTCTACATTTTTGGACCAATCATATGCAAAAATGTCTGGTACAAGCCAAGCATGCCCATTTATTGCTGGTATTTGTGCATTGTTGTTATCTTATGATATGAAGCATAATAATCCTAGAAAAATAAATAACTATGTTGATATGCTCAAGGCTCTTAACACAATTTCGGAAAATACCCCATTTATACCAGTTGAAGGTGTAAATACATGGGGTTTTGGTTGCCCATCTTTTGGAAATATCGATTGGCAAACAATTTATAATCAATCATAGAGCAAAAAGCTAAAAAACAAAATGTACTTACGCTCTTCTTATATTAATAAGGAAGTGCTATGAGTAGAAAATTACAATTTTTATTGTTGTCATTAATAACTATTATTATTATGTTGGTCAATCCATATAAACTTGTAGTTGTTAGAGGCAATTCTATGTACCCAACTTTGAAAAATGGAAGTATTTTATTAGGAAAAAAATCCGACCATTTCAATCGAGGAGATATAGTTGTTGCTAGAAATGATTCCAATGAGATCATAATTAAGAGAATAAAGTATGTCTCAGGAGATCATTATTATTATTCTTTCAATAAAGATTCAGGAGAGTTTAATTTGATAGAGGATAGTAGTTATGCAAATGTTTATAAGATTGTAAATATTGAACATCAAAACATAATGCATTTAGTTATTCCTAAAAATCAATATTATCTTCTTGGTGATAATCGAGATGAATCTGATGACAGTAGAAGATTTGGTAGCATTCACAAAGAAAGTATAATATATAAGATTGTAAAATAGATTATGTTCAAAATAGATGTAAATTATTTAGACTCTATGACTAGAGTTTCTCAAGCTACAGGAAAGTTTGAAGATCCAGTGAAAAAAATCATTCACAAAGGTCTTCAATCTTCCTGTACTATTTTTGTGAAAGATGGCAAGAATCAATGGTCTGGAAGTGGATTCCACATTGGCATGGGTATGATTGTTACAGCAGCTCATGTTGTACCAGCAGAACAGCCTATTGACGATATTGATATAACATTTGATGGTAAAAGCTACTATAAAGCTTCAATACTTTTGTCCAATAAAAACTCTGATGCTGCAATCTTGTCTTGTAAGCCAATAGAAAAAATGATCCCATCTTTGAAATTGGGTAACTCGAACACTATTGAAGTTGGTGATGTAGTAGCTGTTATTGGCTCTCCTGAAGGTTTTCATGATACAGCTACAGTTGGAAGAGTTTCTAATATCCACCAAACATTAGGTGAAAGTGCTCCAACTTTGGCTTGGCAAGATATTATTTTTGTAGATGCTGATATCCTTGAGGGTTCATCTGGTGGCATGGTTATTGGAATGGACGGATTTGTATATGGTTTAGTTATGGGTGTTACAGGTCAACATGCTGACATTGGAATTGGGCAAAATAGTATTTCTCCTTCTAATAAAATTATTGAATTACTTAAAGAACTTTAGTATAAAATCTATATGTCTAATCCATATCAGATTTTAGGTATATCTGAATCTGCTTCTCCGAGTGAAGTTAAATCAGCTTATAGAAAATTAGCTAAGAAGTATCACCCTGATGTAAACAAAGATCCTGAAGCAGAAGAAAAGTTCAAACAAATTTCTGATGCTTATGAGTCTATTGTAAATCCCAAACCACAGCATAGCCCACCACCACCAAATCACCATCCGGCTTGGGATCCATTTGATATTTTTCATCAAAGACAAAGCAACATTCCAATAAATTTAAGAATAAATCTTAATTTATCTGAGGTTTTTACTAACCAAATCAAAGAGATTTCTTATCAAAGAGAAGTCATTTGTACTGATTGTGATGGCAATGGTGGAAAAGGGACAATTAATGGATGTCCAGTTTGCATGGGTTCTGGACAAAATGTAAGAACTCATAATCTTGCTGGCATGTTTTTTCAACAAGTACTAGGTCCTTGTGGTCACTGTTCTGGGAAAGGAAAAACTTTTGAAAAAATATGTGGAAGTTGCAGTGGAGTAGGCAAAGTCCAAAAACAAGAATCCTTTTCAATTAATATTCCTGTTGGTTCTTTATTTAAAGCTCAAGTATTTCATGAAAAGGGTAATCAAACTCAAAGAAATCAAAAAGCTGGTCCACTAGTTGTTGAAGTTGGTTTGAATCTACCTGAAGGCTATCAAGCTGACAACAATTACAATTTGATGTATGACAAACATATTGATCCAGTAGAAGGTATGATTGGGTTTGAAGATGTTTTTATTCATCCTAATGGTTCAAGAGTAAATATCAAGGTCAAAAAGGGCATAGAGTATGGTTATGTATATACTTTGCCTAACAAAGGTTTACCAATAAATGAAAATCAATTTGGTAATCTTCAAATAAGATTCTTGTATAATTCACCTAAAGAACTATCAGATGAAGAAAAAGAATGTTTGAAATCTTATATAACACTAAGAAATAGGAGAAAACAAAATGAGTATGATCAAGAGAGCTAATGGACAGATTGAAACCTTCACATCTGAAGAGGGCAAAGAAGTTGAAGCTCAAAATGATGTTGTCTGGGCTGATGAAAAGAAGCAAGAACCAATTAAGGACGCTTTAGATATCCCAGTTGTCGATGACATTACTTTGAATACAGAAGAAACAGACACTTCTGATGATGTAATAGCCAAGGATTGCTAAGATGGATAGCCTTCTACAATTATTGAGACCTATGTTTGATAGTATTGTAGGCCTAGTTGTACTTTTTGTTGTTGGAAGTTTTGTCTTATATCATTTGGCAAAACTTAAGACACAAAGAGGGGTAGCGCTCACTACTCTGCAAATTATCGAAACAGTTTTGAAAGCTAAATTAGGTGACAAAGCATCAAAAATTCTAAATATTTGGGTTGAAGGCTTGAAACTAATCCAAGATGGAGAATTTTCAAAAGATGATGCTGTAGCTCAGTTTTTAAGATATTTAAGATTGAATGCAGCTCAAAATGGAATCGATTTGACTGATGAAGATATCAACTCTTTACATACTCTAGTTTTGTCAACATTAGATACTTTTATGGGTCAAAAGCCAGCTGAAATACAAAAGACCGTAAATCAGTTTGCCGCAATGTCTGCAAAAAAAGAAGGCTAATCTACAGCTAAAAATGCAAAAAGCTCCGTAAGGGGCTTTTTGTTGTTTAAACTAATTTATCGGGATATAATATTCCTATGATGACAGTGAAAATTTACAATAACAAATCATTTATTGTAAATGATGATCATCCTCAGGGCAAAGTTGATTATCATTATCAAGAGGCTATTCGTAAGCATTTAGCATACGAAGTGCCTTCTGCTGAGTGGAGCAATAAGTACAAACAAGGTCAATGGGATGGATTGATTTCTTTATATAACAAGAGAGATCAGTCTTTTCCTACAGGCCTCACCAACAAACTCAAATCTCTTTTTGAGATTCTAAAGCTTGAACATAAGTTTGTAGATTGTCGAAATAAGCCGATAAAAAACTTCCCTGTCCAATGTGATTTTGGTGGTAAAGAGCTAAGAGATTACCAAATTAATGCTGGGATATTAGGCAAGCAAGTTCAAAGAGGTATGCTGGCTCTATGTACTGGTGCTGGTAAAACAATGACTTCTTGTTATTTGTTTTCTCAATTGAAAGTAGCCCCAGTTGTATTTATTGTTCCAGCTCTTGAATTACTGAAGCAAACTAAGAGTGAGTTTGAAAAATACTTAAGACTTGATGGTTCTAATGTTCGAGTTGGAATTGCTGGTGGTGGTCTTTGTGATATCAATCTAGAAGGTGTCAATGTTGTCACTTATCAAACTGCCTTACTTGCATTTGATAAAAAATATGTTGAAGCACAGCATAAGTTGGTTGAAGATCCCAATGGTGACGGTCAATCAAAATCCACTGCTCTTTTGCAGCAAGAATTTACTGATGCTGAAAATGCTTTAAAATTAGCTCAAACTAAAGCTGCTAAAAGTTTGGTAAGCAATCTAAATGATATTGAAAACAAAAAACTGGAATTGGAATCCGTCACTGACCTAAGAAAAAAGAAATCCTTAGCTAATTCTATAACCACTTTAGAAGCAAGATATGTTCGTCAGATTAAGTTACTTGTTAAAGATGAGCTTGCAATTTATAATAAAGCTTTAGCAGCATGGGATAAAAGACAGGAAACACTATTCCAAAAGAGCCAAGTGAGAGAATTAATCAAAACTTGTCAAGCTTTTATTGTAGATGAGGCTCATGTCGCATCTGTTGTGATTGAAGAATTAGGGAAAAATGCTGAGAGTGCATTTTATAAGCTTGGACTTTCAGGTACACCTTGGAGAACTGATAATCAAGAAATTAGAATAGAAGGAACTTTAGGCAGAAAGATTGTTGAAGTATCAGCAAGTGATTTGATAGAGCGTGGATATCTAGTTCCGCCCAAGATATTCATGTGCAAAATTAATGAAGTTTTTCCAGGAAATACATATGCTGAAATATATAGCTCCAATATTGTAAACAACTGGGAAAGAAACTTTAGAATAAAACAATTTGCAGAGGGATTCAAAGCTGATAATAGGCCTACATTAATTCTTGTTGAAAGAAGAGAACATGGTGCTATTTTAGAATCTATGATTGAAGATGCTGTATTTGTGCCTGGTGGAGACAAGGGAGAAGAAGATCCATCAGATGAGGAAAAGAATTACAGAAGAAGAATGCTCAATGCTGTTGAGAAAAATGAAATTATTTTGATAGCAACACAATGGGCCAATGTTGGTGTAGATGCTCCTAGAATATCTTGTTTGATATTAGGTGGTTCAAATCAATCCTCAGTTACTACTTATCAGCAGGTTGGAAGAGTATTAAGATGTGTAGGTAAAGATATTGCTGATTCTATTACTAATGGTAAAAGAGATGCTATTATTTTAGATTTTTATTCTGACCAGAAAAATATGAAGACACATGCTAATCTTAGAAAGAAAGTATATAAAAATGAAAGAGCTTGGACATTTGTGGAGTTGAAATAATCTACGTCATTGTAGATTATAAGATCACTTACAATTCTGATCTGAATAATGCTGAAATTACTTGATTCATCATTTCTTCAATCTGTTCAAAGATTTTCATAATTAGCCTCCTTAAAAAAATAATCCACTGGCATCAATTTATCCGCCAGTGGACAATAATAGTATACACTTAATTTCTTTTTATTCCCTATAAGATTCTCTTAATAAATGTTGAGATATATTTTTTGAAGAAAATAAAATAATGGCCATCTACACAATTCAAAATATATACACAGTAAATTATCCCACAACAACAACTAACGAATTTGAAGCTGGAATGGCTCTAGTGCTCAATTCTGATGGTGTCGCTGTAAAAGCCGATAGAGCAAATGTTTCATTCAATACTTACTATGAGCAAATTTCCAAATTTATTGGCTTTGCTTCAGGTAATCATCAGTATACAATCAGTGGTATTTTTAATGATCCTGTAGGTTCTAACTACACTGATGCTAATAACAATTTTATTCAAAATAGTAATGGCTTGTATTCATCAATTAGAAGATCAATAGCTGAGTTTAAAGATGAAAGTATATCTAACACCTATAATTTTTTAAATTCTACAACCTTAAATATGCGTGGTGTTGGTGTATACAATCTTCAAGGCGAGGTTTATGCCACCGATCAATTTGTTAGAGTTGAAAGTAGCTTCCTAAATAGTGATGGATCGACAACAATAGATTTTAATCCAGGTGATTTATTAACTTTTGGTGCTGGAGCAAATGCTGGAAAATTAGTCAAAGTTGATACATCTATATATGGCCCATCTGTAGTAGTTGTTGGAGTAGTAGATAGATTCGAATCCGCTAGTAATATTTTATTTTTTACACATACCTTAAGAAGCAGTATTGCTCCTTCAGCAGTTTCAACTAATCTGATTTTGAGTTTGGATGCTTCAAACCCTGCATCATATCCTGGCTCTGGAAATGTTTGGTATGATTTGAGCGGAAATGGATTAGATGCCCAACTTCAAAATGGTGCTCAATGGGCAGATGAAAATGGCGGTACTATGACTTTTGATGGCGCTAATGATCAAGCTGTAGTATCAGATAACGTGCTTTTGGATTTTCCTGGAGATTTTACAATTGAAGGTGCTGTTTTGAAACAAACTGGAGGCTCTGGATGGATTCACAGAAGAAGTTCTGACGCTGAAAGAAACTGGGTGTTATCAG
>JACCDO010138827.1_pt1 | contig 22295 bp, 16 predicted proteins | sample 7446101 | NCBI WGS metagenome assembly JACCDO01 (sample SAMN15323440, study PRJNA562643) | freshwater metagenome | isolation source: river surface water | place: USA:Blue River Watershed | collected 2017-08-16
CGGGCCGGGGCGCGGGCGTCAGAGATCCTGCAACGCGATGAAGGCGCCGCCGTGCTGGTAGGTGACGGTGCGCATGAGGTTCGCGAACTTCAGGCCCGTGTTGCCCATCGAAAAGGTGTAACGGATCGTGGTGGGGAAACCGATGGCGTTGATCACGACCTTGCGTTGGCCCTTCTCGTCGGCGGGGTTCAGCTCGTCGAGCCGTCGGATCACGGGATCGGCGACTTCGATGAATTCGTCGCCGAAGACGTAGATCGCCATCTTCATCTCGGGGTTTTCCTTGTCGTAGAGGAAGCGGATGGCGTTGTAGATGCCGGGGACGGGATTGGAGATGGAGTCCTGATCGTAGCGGCGGAGGTAGCGCTTGATCTGGTCGCGCACCTCGCGGCTGTCGGCGATCCAGCCGTCGGTGCCCTGGCCGCGGCGGCCCATGATGAAGCGGCCGTCGCCGTCGATGAGCTGGAGGCCACGCAGGTCGGGATAGGAGTCGAGAAGTTCGTCGACCTTGCGGATGACGATCGGCCAGAGCCCGCCGTGGTTGGGGTCGCGCATCGAGCCGGAGGTGTCGATGACGATGGCGATGTAATTGCTGTCGGTGGGGAGGCCGACGGGCGTGGGCTTCACGTCGGGCAGGAGCTTCGTCTCCTGCGGCTTCTGGCGCAGGGCGACGTTCTTCTTCAGATCGTCCATGTCGGTGAGCAGCGCCTGGAGACCGGCTTTTTCCTTCTGCAGCTGGCGCTCGAGGTCGTCGACGAGGGCGATCACTTCCGCGTGGTTCCTGCGGGCATCGACGATCAGGTTGGTGACTTGGGCGCGGGCCTTGTCGAGGTCGCGTTGTTTGTCCTCGAGCTTGGTCAGTTCCGCGATCTGCCCCGCGAGGGCGCGTTGCAGGTCGAGCAGGATCTCGAGTTTCACCTTCTCGCGGGAGCCGATCGTCAGGACGAAGATGAGGATGATCGCCCCGAAGCCGCAGCAGATGCAGTCGAGGAACGAGAGGCTGAAGGTCTGGGCGGTGCGACGACGGATCATGTGTCGGGCCAGGATTTGGAGGGACTCACGAGGGCGCCGCGGGTGGCGTTGGCGAGCTCCCAATACATGCCGGGTGCGCCGGGGTCGCCGGTAAGCAGGGGGAAGAGAATCGTGCTGACGGGAATGCGCGGGGGCAGCTGCTTGGTGGCGATCTCGAAGAAACGGATACGTGTGCCTTCGTCGACTTCGCCGTCCATCGGCAGGGAGTCGCTCTTGGTGGGCAGGCCGTCGGTGAGGAGCACGATGCTGTCGGGCAGGCGCGGGAGGAAGCGGACGGCGGTGAACGCACGCTCGAGGTTGGCGCCGCCCTTGGGCACGACTTCGTGCAGGCGCTTGAGCACTTCGGTGAGCACGGGGCGGTCCGTGGTGGAGAACCACTCGTCGCCGCGCGTCGGGATGATGGGCGTGGTCTCCTCGTTGAAGAAGAGGATCTGGAAGCGGGTCTCGGGGTCGAGCGTGGCCAGGAGCCACTCGAGCGAGTGGATGACGCGTTTCCACTTGGGGGACTCGCGCTTTTTGTCGTCGGAGTCCTGGAGCCGGGAGGCGGCGTCGTCGATGGTTTCGCCGAGCATCGAGCCGGAAGTGCGGACGAGGAAGACCACGAATTCGCCGGTGAGCTTCACGCCGGTGAGGTATTGCCGGCGGTCGAGTTCCGGGATCGGGATCGGCGTCGGCTTCTCTTCGGTGGGCATCGCCTTTTTCTCGGCGAGCAGCCGGTCGAGGGCCTCCTTCATCATGCCGGCCTGCTGCAGCATCAGGAGAAGGTCGCGGCGGCGCTGACTGATCTTCTGCTGATCGGCCTGAGATTTGGTCCGGATGTCCTGCAGCTCCAGCTGCGCCGTGGCGATGAGTTGGGCGAGCTGATCGAGTTCCTTGCGTTTGTCGTCCGCCTTTTTGGTGGTTTTGGTGAACTCGTTGCGCACCTCGTCGACGATGCTTTTGTCGACCTGCGTCTTGGAGGTGATCGTCAGAATGAAGACGAGCAGGACCGCGCCGAAACCGCAGCAGATGCAGTCGAGGAACGAGAGGCTGAAGATCTCGGTCTCGCGGCGCTTGATCGGCATGGCGGAGCGTCAGGAGTGGTGGCCGCTGGCCCCGGGGCAGTGGGCGAAGAGGATCTCGGCGGCGGCGTTGCCGCAGCGGACGGTGAGCTTGTCACCGGCGTCGATCGCGGTGCGGGCGGAGTTCGCGGCGGCCGCGGGAGTGTCGCTGCGGGTGGGCGCGGAGTCGACAAACCAAAGCCGGCCTTGTTCGTGCACGAGCGGGACGGCGCAATCGTCCGCCACGGTGAAGGCGTCGGGCAGCACGAGATCGGCGCCGAGATCGGCGAGGCCGATCGTGAAGCGCGGTTTCTGGCCGATGGCATAGCCGATGCCATCGAGGATCGCGTGCGTGGGGGCGAGCCGGGTGGCGTTTTGGCGGATCTTCTGGATCCGGGCTTCCCAGCGGGTGGCGATGGAGCGCCGGGCGGCGGCGAGCGGCACGCCGCGTTCGACGGGCACATCGGCGATGTCGGCCGGCACGCGCAGGCGATCGCCGGCGAGGTGGGCGGCGCCGACCGCGGCGGCGCCGTGGGGCAGTCGCAGGAGTCGCGAGAAGCCGGCGGCGCGAAGCCGCGTTTCGAGACCGGGGACGTGGGCCGTGCGATCGGTGAGCGCGACGGTGCAGGGCTCGGCGCCGTGCGGCGAGTTGCGGATGAAGGCCTGCACGCTCTGCACGAGCGCGGCGACGAAGGTGTTCACATCGGCGGCCATCTGCTCCCGTTTCGCGAGCATCTCGTAGGCGCGCGTCGCGGTGTTGATGTGGTAGCGCCATTCCGGCGACTCGCTGATGAGGAAGTCCTTCGTCTGGCGGAAAAACGTCTGCTCGATGCGACCGTCTTCGAGGATGTCGAAGGCCGTGTGCCGGAGGAAGCGGTTGCCCATCGTCGCGGTGAGCTGCTTCAGCAGATGGATGTAGCCGAACTGCGGCAGATGAATGAAATCCTGCCGTTCGAGGCGGGTATCGGTGCCGAGCAGGGTGACATCGGCGCCCTCGAGGTGGAGATCGACGACTACGACCGGGAGAGCGGGGTTGAAGCCGTGGGCGCGCGGGTCGCACAGGCTGGCGCACGCCATGTCGACGATGCCGGCGAGGGGCAGCTTGAGCTCGGAGCACATGCCGAGCAGGAGGCCGATCTTCTCGTCCTCGGTGGTCGCGTCCTTGAGGTAGGCGCCCGGGATCGCGAGCACGAGCCGGTCGATCGGGCTGGCCTTGGCGGCGAGCCGGGCGGCGTATTCGCGGAGGAAGAAGAACGAAAGTTCGGAAAACGACGGCGGCTTCGTGCCGACCTGGAGAGTCGAAGGTTCGTGCGCCAGACGCGCCCAGAACGTGTGGAGCACGCGGCGGGGATGGACGAACCAGTGGTCCTCCGCGGCGCGGCCGAAGGTGAGCTTGCCGTTCTCCGTGTAACAGAAGCCGGGCCACTCGGTCGCACCGGATGGATCGGGGACGTCGACGAGGGCGGAGTTTTCCTGCTTGGACACGCCGGCGAGCAGGCCGGTGTCGCACAGTTCGAGGCCGATGGTCGCCATGGAGGGAAAATCAGACGACGGAATTGCCGGCTTCCTCGCGTGCGGGGACCTTCATGACATCGATCAGCTTGGCGCGGCAGTAGGTCTGCGTCTCGATGATGAACGCTTCCTGCCGCGATTGGACGATGTGCATGAAATACATCAGGACCATCGAGATCAGGAGGGCGACGAGCGTGGAGTTGAAGGCGAGGCCGAGGGCGTCCGTCACCGGGGCGATGTCGCCCTTGATCGCGTCCTCGGCGAAAGACAGGGCCAGGCCGATGCCGCGGACGGTGCCGATGAAGCCGATCGCGGGAATCGCCCACGCGATGTAGCGCACCAGCGACAACGAGGAGTCGAGCCGGTCGGCGGTGAGTTCGGCGCGCTCCTTGATGGCGTTGGCGGCGTCCTGGATCGAGCTGGTGGCGTGGAAGCGATGGAGCGCCGCGAGCAGCGATTCGGGCAGCAGGCGGTCCTGCCAGCGGGAGTTCCGGTCGACGGCGACGCGGAGCTCCTTGAAGCGATCGAGGGCGTCGTCGGGGATGATGCGCTCGCCCGGTTGGAGCCGGATGAAGTCGTGTTTGAAGAGCCGGCGCTCGGCGCGGACCTGAAGCAGCTTGTGGGTGAGAATGATGAAGCCCCAGAGCGCGAAGATGATTTCCCACTGCTGCTCGGGGTCCTTGATGATGACGTAGACGGAGCGGAGTTCGGAGTTCTTGCCGCTCGATGCGCCCTGGGCGGTGAGCACCTTCTGGCGGATCGCGATGTCGTCGGCTTTCGGGATGACGACGTAGCGGTAATACGGCTCGACGATGAGAAACGACAGGATGAGTCCGATGAACGGGACGAGAAAGTCGGACGAAAAAATGCCCTTGTTTCGGGAGGTCATGGGAGTAGGACTAGCGCGGAAGGCACGAGCACTGGACCGGCATCTGTTATGCTTCGAAAACGTATGTTTTCAACTCGCGGGAGGACGGGGAAGCATCCCGCGGGGTTGCGACATCGTTTGAAGAAAAGAACGAACACCGTTAATCTAGCGCGAGTCTAATCATAGAGCCCTTCGTCATACCTTTCGCCCCATGCAGAATTCCCACACTCACGGCCGGCGCGTCAGCCGGCGATTGATCGCGACCTCGGCCACGCTGCTGGCCTTTGCGGTTTCCAGCTGCTCGTCGGTGGCGCCCTCGAAGACGGCGACCGGCGCCGGCACCGGTGCGGTGCTCGGCGGCGTCGGTGGCGCGGTGATCGGCAACAACTCGAGCATGGGCACCGGCACGGGTGCGCTCGCCGGAGCGGGCGCGGGGGCGCTGATCGGCGGCATCGTCGGCATGGTGCAGGACGCGAAGGATCGGCGGGAGCAGGACCGGCTCGCGCAGGAACGCGCCTACCAGCAGGAGTTGGCGAAGAAGCGGGCGGAGGAGGCGAAGCTGAAGGCGGCCATGGATGAGGAGCTCGCGATCGCGGAGGGTTTCCGCATCTCCGATCTCGAACTCAACGACGCCAAGAAGAAGCTCGAACTCGCCAGCGATCGTTTGAAGAAGCTGCGCGACGAGCGTTCCGCCGCGCTGCAGAAGAAGAAGGAACTCGACGACGCGCAGGAGAAGACGCTGCAGACCGAGGCGGAGATCGCACGGCTCGAAGAAGAGCTCGCCCGCTTGAAGGGCGAGGACGCCGCGCCGAAGAAGGCGGAGGCGACGGCGGCGAGCGGCCGGCCGGCCACGCCCTGAGGTCTGTCTTCTGGGCGCGCCGCGCGGCATCGTTTTTCCCACACCCACCGTTCAATGAAGCTCCGCCGAGTTGCCGCGTTCTCCTGCCTTGCTGCGTCCGCCGGATTCATCGGCTGCAGCAGCACCCCCACGTATCAGGTGAAGGTGGACGCGATCTCGAAGCCGGCGGCGCCGCAGAAGCAATCCTACGCGCTGAAGAGCAAGGACCCGCGCCTCGGCGAGGAGAACCTGCGCTACAAGGAAGCGGCCGACTTCGTGCGCACGGCCCTGTCGGGCAAAGGTCTCTATGAGGCGCCGAATGCCGAGGTCGCCGACATGGTGGTGGAACTCGACTACGGCCTCGAGGCGCCGCGGTCGAAGATCGAGCGCGTGAGCACGCCGGTCTATGCGCAGGTCGGCGGCGGCGTGCGCTATGATTCCGTGCCGGTCACGGATGCGCGCGGCAATGTGAGCTACCGGACCATTGCGGTTTATGATCCGCCGAAGACCGAGCTTATCGGCTACGACGACATGCCGCGTCAGATCACGATCTACGAAAAATACCTCAAGATCACCGCGCGGGAAAACAAGCCGGCGGCCGAGGGACGCCCGCCGGCGGAGTTGTGGAGCATCCACGCGAGCGCGGAGGATGAGAGCAAGGATCTGAGAAAGTATCTGCCGATCATGGCGTCGGCCACGGTCGACTATATCGGGCAGGATTCCTCCAATCAGAAGCTCGTGAAGGTGAGAGCCGAGGGACCGGCCGTGGATTTCATCCGCAAACGCGGCATGACCGCGACGGACACGCCGGTGAAGACCGAGACGGCCGCGGAGGCGCCGAAAAGCTGAGGCGGCGGGAGATCGCGATGCGGTTGGGGCGCCGGCGCGTTTGCGAGGCGGCCGCAGCAGTGAATCTCCGGGCGGCAGCGGCGCCGATCAGGCGCTCTTTATTTCGGCCATGACGGCGTCGATCTCGACGATCAGCTCCTGCGGGGTGAACGGCTTGGCGAGCACGCGCTTGGCGCCGATCTTGGCGGCGATCTCGAGGTAGATGCTGGAATTGGTCAGGCCGCCGGAGATGGCGATGATCGGCAGCTTGGGATGCTCGCGTCGGAGTTGGACGATGGTTTCCACGCCCTCCTGCACCGGCATCACCAGATCCGTGATCACAAGATCGAGCTCCGCGACGCGCGCGATGTCGACGCCCTGGCGGCCATCGGGAGCCTGCATCACCGAGTGCCCGGCGTGGACGAGAGCCTTGGAGACGACGTTGCGGAGAAGGTTGTCGTCGTCGATCAGCAGGATGCGGGACATGCGTTGAAGCGTTGAAGTAATCTAGGGCCGGGAGGCGGAGAACTGCGCTCGTCCGGCCGCGGACAGGGTGACGGGAATACTCCGCCCGTCTCCGATGTCGCGCCCGAAAAACACGTAGCGCCGCGGCAGCGGAGACGCGCGCGGAGTGGAGCGACGGGACCGGGAGTGCAGGATCGCGAGAATTGAGTTAGACATCACGGCGCGGGCGCGCCACATCGGCGCCGCCCCGCGTGACGCCGACCCCGACCGACGAAATCGCCCTGCAGGACCAGTCCCGCTGGTTCGCGGAGCAGGTATTGCCGCATGAGCAGCCGCTGCGCTCCTACCTGCGGCAGTCGTTGCCTACGCTGGCGGACGTCGACGATCTGGTGCAGGACTGTTTCGCGCGCATCGTGCGGGCGCGGAACACCGGCACGGTGCGGGCGCCGAAGCCGCTGCTTTTCGCGATCGCGCGGAATGCGGTCCGGGATTTCATCCAACGGAAACGCCGGGCGGAACTGATTCCCATAACGGAAAACGTCGAACTGCCGGTCTTGGTCAGCGACAGCGATGTGGTCGAGGCGGTGTGCCGGCGGCAGGAAGTCGCGCTCCTCACCGAAGCGATCGAGTCGCTGCCGCAACGTTGCCGCGAAGTGCTGCTCCTCCGGAAAATCAAAGGCCTGTCCCAGCGTGAAATCGCCGAACTGCTCGGCATCGCGGAGCATACCGTGGAGGCGCTGGCGGCGAAGGGCACGCGGCGTTGCGCGGAGTTTCTGCGCGCGCGCGGCGTGGGAGGAGCGCGATGAACGGCGGTGACCTGCATGGGCATGACGCGCGCGATCCGCGGTCGACGACGTTGCCGGCGGCGGCGATCGAGCGTTGCGCGAGCGAGTGGGTGGTGCGGCGCGATCGCGGCCTGACGGTGGCGGAGGAGGCGGAGTTTGCGGACTGGCGGCGGGCGGATGCGCGCCACGAAGCGGCGTGGAGGCGGCAACAGGCGGCGTGGCGGAAGCTCGACACGCTGCAGGCCGAGACGCCGCTGCAGGCGATGGCGGAGGCGACGTGGCGGCGCGCGCAGGGGCGGCGGACGTTTCGCGCCTGGCGGCGCTGGACGGCGCGCGTGGCGGCGGTGGCGGTGCTGGCGGGCGGCGCGCTGATCGGTCTACGCGGGCTGGATTCGGGGTCCGAGACGGAGACCGCGCGCCTGCCCCGGGAAAACTACCGCGTGCTCGCGAGCACCGCGCAGCGCATGCTTCTGCCCGACGGGACGGTCGTGGAGCTCAACGGCGACAGCCGCATCGAGCTGGCCTATACGCCGACGGAGCGGCGCGTGCAGCTGGTCGCGGGCGAGGCGCATTTCATCGTGGTGAAGAATCCCGAGCGCCCGTTTCTCGTCTCGGCCGGGCGGGTGGCGGTCCGTGCGGTCGGCACGGCCTTCAACGTGAAACTCGCTGCGGAGAAAATCGAGGTGTTGGTCACGGAGGGGAAGGTGAAGCTCGAGCGCCCCGAGGCAGCGGGCGAAGCGGGGCCGGTGTCGGCCGCGGAACCGTCGGCGCCGGCGCTGGTGCAGGGGCAGCGGGCGGTGATCAGCCGGGCGGCCGCGGCCGCGGCGGACGATGCGGTCGAGGTCGCGGCGGTCGACCGGGCGGTCATCGAGGCGGAACTTGGGTGGCAGAGCACGCGGCTGGTATTCAACAACACGCCGCTCGACGAAGTGGTGGCCGGATTCAACCGCTACAACTCCCACCGCCTCACGCTGGGCGACCCCAAGCTCCGGGAGCGCGCGCTGACCGGAGTGTTCCGCTCGGACAATCTCGAGGGCTTTGTGCGCCTGCTGCGCGCTTCGGTGGATGTGAAAGCCGAGCAGCGCACGCCGACGGAGACGGTGTTGCTGCCGATCCGCTGAGCGCGAAAAGTTTGCGGGCGCGTAACGGAAAGCGCGCGCCCCGCAGTCTTGGGAGGAGTGCGTCGTTTCCTGCGACCTACCCCTATGCACCACCTCCTTCCCCGTTTCCTTTTTGTCCTGCTGGCGGCGCTCGCGTGGGCGAGCCCGGGCCGTGCCGCCGAGCCGGCGAAACGCAGTTTCGACATCCCGGCCGGCCTGGCGGAGACGACCCTGCGCCAGTATTCGCAGCAGGCGGGCGGACAGTTCCTGTTTTCGAGCGAGAAGGTGGCCGGCGTGAGGACCAAGGCGGTGAAGGGCGAGTTCACCGCGGCCGTCGCCCTCGAGCAGATGGTCGCCGGCACCGATCTGCGGGTGGTCCGCGACCAGCGCACGGGCGCGCTGACGGTCGACCGCGTGCTTGCGGCGGCGGGCGGTCCGGGCTTCGGCACGATCGAAGGGCGCGTCTTCAACCGCGACACCGGCAGCTACGTGAACAACGCGCGGGTCGTGATCGAGGGCCAGCGGATCGAGACGTTCTCGGACGAGTTCGGCTATTTCACGCTCGGGCGGGTGCCGGCCGGCGAGGCGGCGCTGCGGGTTTTCTACACGGGCGTCGCGGCGCACCTGCAGACGGTCACGGTGACGGCGGGACAGCGGACGACGGCGGATGTCTCGTTGAGCGCGGGCGGGACCAAGGCCGAGGATGCGCTCGTGGTGCTCGATGCGTTCAAGGTGGCGACGTCCCGCGACATGGCGGCCTCGGATATCGCAGTGAACGAGCAGCGGTTTGCGGCGAGCATCAAGAGCGTGGTCTCAACGGATTCGTTTGCCGACATCGCGGACGGCAACGTGGGTGAGTTTGCGAAATACCTGCCGGGCGTGACGCTGAATCGCAGCGGGAGCGACGGCATCAACATGTCGCTGGGCGGCGTGCCGCCGAGCGGCACGCCGATCCTGCTCGACGGAAACGGCATCGCGAGCGCCGCGTCGTCGAACACGGACCGCACGGTGGAATTCGAAAACATCGCGGTCGGCGGGATGTCGCGGGTGGAGGTGTCGCGCTCGCCCACGCCGGATTCGCCGGCCAACGCGATCGGCGGCTCGGTGAATCTGGTGAGCCGGAGTGCATTCGAGCGCTCGCGGCCGCAGTATCAGGTGCGGAGCTATCTCTCTTGGCGCGGGGGCGATTTCAGCTGGAAGAAGGAACCGGGGCCGTTTCAGCACCGGGAGTATCCCTTCGAGCCCAACGCCGAGGTGAGCGCGATTGTGCCGGTGAATCGGAATTTCGGTTTCACGGTGAATGCCCTCTGGGCGCGCACGCGGAACAACGGTCCCGGCATCACGCAGGACTGGGTGCCGCACGTCGCGGGGCAGTCCGCGAACTTTCCCGCGACCACGCCCGACAATCCGTATCTGGTGCGCTTCCGGCTGCAGGAGCGGCCGAAGATCACGGTGCGGACGACCGGCAGCGCGTCGGCGGACTGGCGGATCTCGCGGGACGATGTGCTGACGGTCGGCTTCCAGTATTCCTATTTCACCTCCGAATTCTGGGTGCGGCAGCTGAACTTCGACATCGGCCGGGTGACGTCGTTCGGCCGCGATTTCACGCAGGGGGCGGCGGGCGCCGGGTTCACCCAGATCATCACCGATGCCCGCGAGAAAAACGGCACGAGCTGGGCGCCGAGCGTGCGCTGGCGGCACAACGGCCGGATTTGGCAGTGGAATGTCGGCGGCTCCTACTCGGGCGCTTCGAACCACTACGCGAGCGACGGGTATTTCCAGAACAACAATGCCTTCTACCGGAACCTGACGCTGCGTTTCGACCAGCTCACCGAGGATCATCCCGGCCGGATCACGGCGACGGATGCCGCCGGACAACCGGCGAACGTCTACGACCTGGCAAACTACCGGTTGGAGAACGTCGGCGGCCTGAACTTCAACAGCTGGGCGATCGTGCGCTCGGCTTTCATCAATGCCAAACGCGACCTCGACGTGCGCGTGCCGCTGACCGTGAAGGCCGGCCTCGATCTCCGGGTCGAGTCGCGCGACATCAGCCGGCCGACGTTCTCGACCAACTTTGTCGGGCGCGACGGCGTGGCCCGCACGGCCGACGACAGTCCGGCGCAGTGGTATGATCCGAGCTACTCGGAGCGCGACCTGCTCTTCGGGCCGCGGATGCAGTGGTTCGACCTCGATAAGGTCGGCGGGCTCTACAACACGAATCCCGGCTACTTCGCCAACACCGAGGCGGATCAGGTGACGGCCTACCGCAGCGAGGTCACGACCTCGCAGGCGATCACGGAGACGATCACCGCGCCCTACGTGCGGCTCGATGCGCGCCTCCTCGGCGGCAAACTCATCGTCACCGGCGGCGTGCGCTACGAGCGGACGCGCGACGAGGCCAACGGGCCGCTCATCGATCCGGCGCGGATCTACCAGCGCGACGCCCAGGGCCGCGTGGTGCGGGATGCGCAGAACCGGCCGGTTGTGGTGGCGCCGTTGAATTCCCTCGCCGGCACCAAGCTCGCCTACATCGAGCGGGCCGCGGAGGTGGAGCAGACCTACGACGGGTATTTCCCGAGTCTGAACTTCTCGTATTCGATCCGGCCGGACCTGATCGCGCGCGCGTCGTATGGCCGCGCGATCAACCGGCCGAATTTCGGCAGCATCCTGCCCTCGATGAATCTGCCGGATCCCGAGAGCACCAACCGCACGATCACGCTGACCAATCCGGCGTTGAAGCCGTGGACGGCGGACAGTTTCGGCGTGGCGCTCGAGTATTACTTCAACGAGCCGTCGAGCGGCGTGCTCTCCGCGCGCGCGTATCAGCGCAACATCAAGGATTTCTTCGGCACGGTGCTCACGCCCGCGACCGACGACCTGCTGGAGCCCTACGGCATCGATCCTGCGCAATACGGGGAAGCGCTCGGCTACGTGATCAGCACCACGCGCAACGTCGGCGACGCCAAGGTCTCCGGCATGGAGTTCGACTACCGGCAGAACCTCGCGTTTCTGCCGGCTTGGGCGCGGGGCTTCACCGTGTTTGCCAACATGACGCTGCAGCACCTCGAGGGAAACCAGCAGGCGACGTTCAGCGGCTTCGTCGGCAAGACGAGCAACTGGGGCATCACTTACAGCCGGCAGCGGCTGACGCTCCGCCTCGCGGTGAATCTACGCGGTCTGGTGAAGCAGGGACAGATCACCAACGCAGGCGTGGAGCCGGGCACGTTTGCCTATCTCGCTCCCCGCAACAGCGCGGATATCTCGGCCGAGTATCGGCTCACGCGGAAGCTGGCCGTGTATATGTCGGGCCGGAACGCCAACGAGGCGATCGACGACAGCGTGCGCTACGGGCCGAATACGCCGCGGGACCGGATCATCCAGAACCGCGTGCACTACGGGCCGACGTGGTATGCCGGCTTGAAAGGCACGTTTTGAGCGCGGCGATGACGCGGCGTGAGTTCACCGCGCGGCTCGGTGCCGCGGCGGCTGCGGGCTGGAGTGTGCCGGCGTGGGCGAGTGCGCAGGCGTCGGCGCCGGCGAGGCGGACGGCCGAATGGTTCGGGCGTTTTCCGGCGGCGAAGGAATTCGAGGCGATCGTGCCGATCGCGCGCGTGGCCTCGGGGCGGATCATCCATCGGTTTTTCGATACCTCGGCGATCAGTCCCTCGGGCCGCTACGTGGGGCTTTTCCGGGTGCCGCAGGAGAATCGCACGCCCCAGCCCGGCGAAGTGGGCGAGGTCGTCGTCGTCGATCTGCACACGGGCCAGGAGCGGGTCGTGGCCCAGTCGCGCGGCTGGGAAATGCAGATGGGGGCCAACGTGCAGTGGGGCCGGACGGACGCGGAGCTGTTTTTCAACGACGTCGACCCCGCGAGCTGGACGCCGTTTGCGGTGCAGCTCGATCCGGCGACGGGAAAAACGCGGCGGTTGGGCGGCACGGTGTTCACCGTCTCGCCGGACGGCACGTTGCTGACGTCCTACAATCTCATCGCCTCGCGCAAGATCCAGGTCGGCTACGGCGTCGTGCTGCCGGAGGAGAAAACGCGGCGGAATGTCGGGCCCGTGGCGGACGACGGTATCTTCGTGACCGACATCGCGAGCGGCCGGAGCCGGATGATCGCTTCGATCCGCGAGATCTGCGAACGTGCGGTGCCGAAGCTGGAGATTCCCAACGCGGCGCAGTGCGAGTTCTACTGTTTCCAGGTGCGGTGGAACCGGCAGGGCACGCGGCTGATGGCGTTTCTGCGCTGGCACGATCCGAAGGCGCCCAGGGGCGGACCGCGGCTGCTCACGCTGGTGACGATGCGGGGCGACGGCTCGGATATCCGCCTCGCGGTGACGCCGCAGCAATACGCCCGCGGCGGGCATCACCCGATGTGGGCGCCGGACGGGGAAAACATCACGATCAACCTCAACATCCGCGACGGCACGAAGGACCTCGATCTCGTGAGCGTGCGCTACGACGGCGCGAATCTGCGCTCGATCCACCCGGTCGGGTCGGGGCATCCCTCGATGCATCCGACGCTGCCGTTCGTGATCACGGACGCCTACACGCACGAACCGCTGGCGCGGGGCGACGGGACGGTGCCGCTGCGGCTGATCGACCTGCGCCACCGGACGGAGGTGGCGCTGGCGCACGTGCTGGCGCGGCGCAGTGAAAGTGCAAAGTTGTCGACCGAGTTTCGCATCGACCAGCATCCGGTGTGGGACGCAAGCGGCCGCTTCATCGTGTTCAACGGCGTGCACCAGGACACCCGCGCGGTGTATGTGGCGGACGTCGGCGAGCATCTCGAACGCGCGATGGCGCGCGCCTAGAGGCAATCCACCGCGGTCAGTGGCTTCTTGGCATCAGTTCTCCTCTCCGACTCCAACCTCCGAATCCCCTCCCCATGAACCGTCGTCAATTCCTGCATCGTTCCGCCGCCGCGGGTGCGGCCACCGCGTTGTTTCCCGGTCTCTTGGCTGCGGCCGCCAAGTCGGGCCGTCCGCCGCGCATCCTGCTGCGCAGCTCGTGGCAGAGCGTGAACATCGGCGACATCGGCCATACGCCGGGAGCGCTGAGCCTGATCGGGAAATATTTTCCGGAGGCGGAGGTCACGCTTTGGCCGGGTAATCTGGGCCACGGTTCGCGCGAGTTGCTGACCAAAGGTTATCCGCGGTTGAAGATCGTCGAAGGCAGCCTCGGCGACGACAACCTGCCGAAGAGCGAGCCGCTGAAGCAGGCGTGGGCGGAGACGGATCTTTACCTGAGCGGCTCGGGCTCCGGATTTCCGGCGAGCAACCACGCGGTGGCCTTTCAGAAGGCGACCGGCAAACCCGTGGGCGTTTTCGGTGTGAGCACCGATCCGATCTCCGGCCTCGGCGGCTCGCGCGATCCCGAAGGTGGCACGTTGAAGAGCCTCCGCGAGCGGGCGCTGAAACTGCCGCCGACGCATCTCGCGGCTGACCTGCGCTACATCATGGATCGGGCGGCGTTCTTCTTCTGCCGCGACACGATCTCGCGCGACTACCTGAAGGCGCAGGGCGTGAAGACGCCGATCCTGGAGTTCGGGCCTGATGCGCAGCTCGGCATGCATCTGCGGGACGACGCGAAGGGTTTTGCGTGGCTGAAGGCGCGCGGGCTGGAGGAGGGGAAATTCATCTGCGTGATCCCGCGCCTGCGTTATACGCCGTATTACAGGATCCGGAACACGCCGCGCACGAAGGACGACGAGCTGAAGGACGCGATCAACGACCGCACGACCGAGAAGGATCACGCCAAGCTGCGCGACCTGATCGTGCGCTACGTGAAGGCCACCGGAAACAAGGTGATGGTCTGCGCCGAGATGACCTACCAGGTCGAGATGGGGAAGGAGGTCCTCGTCGATCCGCTCCCGGCGGAGATCAAAAAGAACGTGGTGTGGCGCGACACCTACTGGCTGCCAGACGAGGCGGCCTCGATCTACGCCAAGGCGCAGTGCGTGGTGAGCGTCGAGTGTCACTCGCCGCTGATCGCGCTGCACGTGGGCACGCCGACGTTCTACGTCCGCCAGCCGACCGATACCTGCAAGGGGCAGATGTATCGCGATTTTGGCGCGGGCGAGTGGTTCTTCGAGGTCGACGAGACCGACGGCGCGCAGCTGTGGGCGAAACTCGAGGCGATCCACCGTGATCCGGCCGGCGCGAAGGCGCGCGTGAAGACGATCCAGGGCATCGTGGCCGAGCGGCAGAAGCGCATGGTGGAGGTGGTGCGGCAGACCGTCACGGCGCGCGCTTAGTTCACCAAGAAACGCGGAGCCGCGCGGCGGCTCCGCTGCCATGCTCGGGAGGCGCGCCATGCGCGTTAACCGCCATGAAATTCCTCCCGATCCTGGTGTCGGCGCTCCTCGCTTGGAGCGCGAGTGCAATGGCGGCGCCCGCCGCGGCGAAGTATGAGGCCGCGTGGGAATCGCTCGACCGGCGGCCCACGCCCGAGTGGTTCCTCGATGCGAAGTTCGGCGTCTTCATCCACTGGGGCGTCTATTCGGTGCCCGCGTGGGGTGCGCCGGGCCAATACTCCGAGTGGTATTGGCGGCGCATCGTGGGCACCAATCCGAAGGAGGCGGTATGGCGTGAGTTTCACGCGAAGAACTTCGGGGAGACGTTCCACTACACCGAGTTTGCGCCGCAGTTCCGCGCGGAACTTTTCGATGCGAAGAGGTGGGCGGATCTGTTCGTGCGCTCCGGCGTGAAGTATGTGGTGCCGACCTCCAAGCACCACGACGGCTTCGCGCTCTGGCCGAGCGCGGAGGCGAACCGGACGTGGGGGCGGGCGTGGAACGCGGCGAGCATCGGGCCGAAGCGCGACCTGATGGGCGAGATGGCGGAGGCCACGCGGGCGGCGGGGCTGAAGTTCGGGTTCTATTATTCCCTCTACGAGTGGTTCAACCCGCTCTGGCTCCACGACCGGCCGCGCTACGTGAAGGAGCACATGATGCCGCAGTTCAAGGACGTGGTGACGCGCTACGCGCCGGCGATCATCTTCAGCGACGGCGAGTGGGACCTGCCGTCGAAGGATTGGAAATCGGAGGAGCTGCTGGCGTGGCTGTTCAACGAGTCGCCGAGCCGCGATCACGTGGTGGTCAACGATCGCTGGGGCAAGGAGACGCGGCACAAGCACGGCGGGTATTGGACGACCGAATATGCGGCGGGGCTGCAGGACGGCGCGCATGCGTGGGAGGAGAGCCGGGGCATGGCGCACTCCTACGGCTACAGCCGCGCGGAGCGGATCGAAGACTACAAGACGGGGCGGGAGTTTGTTCTCGTGCTGGTCGATCTGGTGAGCCGCGGCGGCAATCTGCTGCTCGACATCGGGCCGATGGCGGACGGCACGATTCCGCCGGTGATGGAAGAGCGGCTCCTGGAGATCGGCGACTGGCTGCGGGTGAACGGCGAGGCGATCTATGGCACGCGCACGGCGGGCCGCGTCGCACAATGGACGACCGGCGAGCGGCCGCAGCAGGGCTACGGCACCTACAAGGTGAAATACGATCTGCTCACGCAGGTCGGGCAGGCACCGCGCGACGGCAAGGCGGTGAAGCAGGTATTCTTCACGCGGAAGGCCGGTGCGCTTTACGCGATCACGGCCGGGTGGCCGGGGAAGCAACTTGTGCTGCGCGACGTGAAGGTGCCGGCGGCGGCGAAAGTGACCTTGCTGGGCCATGGCGAGCCGCTGCGGACGAAGCTCGAGGGCACGACGTTGACCGTGACGATGCCGGACTTCGGCCCCGACGGTGCGCCGTGCCGGCATGCCTTTGCGCTGAAGATCGAGGGCGCCGAGGTGTTGCCGGAGAAGTAGCCGGAAGTTGCCGGGTAGAGTGAAGCATGAATCAGGGCGGCGAGCGGCGGGGGTAAGGTTACGAAAATTACTAAAGGAGAAGCGTTGCGGGAGGCGCGCGGGGGCTTTCAGTAAGCGCTGAATGTCGCCCGCCCCGACGCATTTGAGCGCAGTCCTCGCCGGCCTTGCCGTGGCCCTGAGTTTCACCGGTGCGGCACGTGCCGCGGTCGACTATGCGCGCGACGTGCGGCCGATCCTCGCGGAGAGCTGTTTCCATTGTCACGGGCAGGACGCCTCGACGCGCAAGGGCAAGCTGCGGCTCGACACGCGCGAAGGGCAGGAGAAGCCGGGCGTGATCGTCGCCGGCAAGCCGGAGGAGAGCGAACTGATCGCGCGCATCCTCTCGCCGCACGAGGACGAGGTGATGCCGCCGCCGGAGGCGAAGCGCGCACTCACGGCGGCGCAGAAGGCGACGCTGCAGGCATGGATCAAGGCGGGCGCACCGTATGCGGAGCACTGGGCTTTCCGGCCGCTGGCGTTCGACGCCGGGCCGCGCGGGGCGCGCATCGATGCGCTCGTGCAGGCGCAGCTGCAGCGTGAAGGCTTGAGTCTTTCCGCCGAGGCGGACCGCGAGCGGCTCATCCGCCGCGTGACGTTCGACCTCACCGGGCTGCCGCCGACCGTGGCGGAGATCGACGCGTTTCTCGGCGACCGCGCGCCGACGGCCTTCGAAAAGGTCGTGGACCGGCTGCTGGCTTCGCCGCGTTTCGGCGAGCGCATGGCCACGGAGTGGCTGGATATCGCGCGTTACGCGGACACGCACGGCTACCAGATGGATCGGCCGCGGGCGATGTGGCCGTATCGCGACTGGGTGATCGGGGCGTTCAACCGCAACCTGAGCTACGATCGCTTCCTCACGGAGCAGCTGGCCGGCGATCTGTTGCCCGGGGCGACGCGGGAGCAGCGGCTGGCGACGGCGTTCAACCGCCTGCACGCGCAGAACGAGGAAGGCGGCATCGTGGACGAGGAGTATCGCGTGTCGTATGTGAACGACCGCGTGGTGACCTTCGGCACGGCGGTGCTCGGCCTGACGCTCGATTGCGCGCGGTGCCACGACCACAAGTTCGACCCGGTTTCGCAGCGCGATTTCTACGCGCTGGCGGCGTTCTTCCAGAACATCGATGAGGCGGGCGCGATCTCGTATAAGAATTTCTCGGACGTGATGCCGCCGCCGGTGCTCAAGCTGCCGACGGCGGAGCAGGAGGCGAAACTCGCCACGCTCGAGCAGGCGGTCCGGGCCGCGGAGGCGCGGCTGGCCGCGGTGCGGGAGCAGGCGGGGAAAGACTTTGCCCGGACGTGGAGCGGCCAGCCTGCGAGTGGGCCGGCGCCGGCGGACGCGGTGCTGGCTTTGGATTTCGATGCGCTGGCGGGCGAGGTTTCGCCGGACGGCGTGCAGGAGAAAGGCGGCGCGAAGATCGTCGACGGCGCCGCGATCGGCGCGGGCGTCCGCGGCGGCGCGGCGCTCCTGCGCGGGGACGACGGCTTTGCCGTGGCGGAGGTGCCGGTGGTGACGCGCGGCGATCCGTTTTCGTTCGGCGTCTGGCTGCGGGTGACGGGACCGCATGCCGAGCGGGCGGTGGTGTTTCACCGCAGCCTGGCATACAGCGATGCCGGCAGCCGCGGCTACGAACTGGTGCTGGAGCAGGGGCGCGTCGCGTTTGGCCTGCACCGGCACTGGCCCGGCAGTTCGATCAAGGTCGTGGCGCTCGAGGCGCTTCCGACGGACCGCTGGGTGCAGGTGACGCTCACTTACGACGGATCCAGCCGGGCCGCCGGGGCGCGCATTTATGTGGAGGGAAAACCGGCGGCGACGGAGGTGGTCCGCGACAAACTCGAGGGCGATATCACCTACGATCGCGAGAAGGAGCCGCCGCTGCTGATCGGATATCGTTTCCGGGACAACGGCTTCAAGGGCGGGGCGGTCGATGAACTGCGGATGTTTGCGCGCGAGCTTTCGCCGCTCGAGGTGGCGGCGCTGGCGGGACGCGCGGAAGCGGGGGATCGCGTGGCGTGGCAGCAGCATGCGTTGCTGACGGATGCGGCGGTGCGCGAGGCGACAAATGCGCTGGCGGCGGCGCGGCGCGCGTGGGTGAAGGCGCACGATGCGGTGCAGGAAGTGATGGTGATGGAGGAGCTGCCGCAGCCGAAGCGGGCGTTTGTGCTCGATCGGGGCGACTACGACCGGCGCGGTGCGGAGGTGCAGGCGGACACTCCGCGCGTGCTGCCGCCGATGGCGAAGGGGGCGCCGCGCAACCGGCTCGGGCTCGCGCAGTGGGCGACGGCGCCGGAGAATCCGCTAACCTCCCGGGTGGCGGTGAATCGAATCTGGCAGATGCTGTTCGAACGCGGGCTCGTTGAATCGACGGATAACTTCGGCATGGCGGGCACGCCGCCGTCGCATCCGGAGCTGCTGGACGCGCTGGCGGCGGAGTTCGTGCGCAACGGCTGGGACGTGAAGGCGCTGCTGCGCACGATCGTGTTGTCGCAGACCTACCGGCAGTCGTCGCGGGCCGGCGCGGAGCTCCGCGCCCGCGATCCCCAAAATCTCCTGCTCGCGCGGGCGCCGGTGCGGCGCCTCACGGCGGAGATGATCCGCGACCAGGCGCTCGCGGCGAGCGGGCTGCTGGTGGAGAAAATCGGCGGACCGGCGGTGAAGCCCTATCAGCCGCCGGGGCTGTGGGAGGAGATCGCGATGGGGAAGCCGAGGTATGAGCAGAGCAAGGGCGAGGGCCTGCATCGGCGGAGCCTCTACACCTTCTGGAAACGCACGGTGCCGCCGCCGGCGATGATGACCTTCGATGCCGCGGAGCGCGCGGTGTGCACCGTGAAACGGCAGGCCACGAGCACGCCGCTGCAGGCGCTGGCGCTGCTGAACGACACGCAGCTGCTGGAGGCAGCGCGCTTCGTCGGGGCGCGGGTGCTGCGGGAAGGCGGCGAGGCGCCGGCGGCGCGGGTGAGTTTTGCGTTCCGCCTCGTGACCGGTCGCACGCCGTCGGTGCGGGAAGTCGACGCGCTGGTGGCGGCGTGGCGCGAGCAGGAGGAGATCTTTGCGGCCGATGCGGCCGGGGCGCAGCGCGTGCTGGCGGTGGGCGAGACGAAAGTCGGCGGCGAGTTTCCTCCGGCGCGGCTGGCGGCGGCGACGATGGTGGCGAGCCTGCTGCTGAATCACGACGAGGCGGTGATGCGGCGATGACGACTTCTATGTTCTGCGATCACATCAACGTGGGCATGACGCGGCGGGATTTCTTCGGAAAGTTCGCGCTCGGTCTGGGGGGAATCGCGTTGTCGCAGCTGCTGCCGTCGGCCCGCGGGGCGGGAGCGCCCAATCCGTTCGGCGGCGTGCTGGCGCAGGCGCATCACGCGCCGAAGGCGAAACGGATCATCTATCTGTTCATGGCCGGCGGGCCGTCGCAGCTGGAGCTCTTCGACTACAAGCCGCTGCTCAACCGGCGCAACGGCGAGGAGCTGCCGGAAAGCGTGCGGATGGGGCAGCGGTTGACGGGGATGTCGGCCAACCAGTCGCAGCTGCCGATGGCGGGCTCGATCTTCAAATTTGCGCAGCATGGCCGGACGGCGACCTGGATGAGCGAGCTGCTGCCGTGGACGGCGAAGATGGTGGATGACCTGTGCTTCATCCGCTCGATGCACACGCCGCACATCAACCACGACCCGGCGATCACGTTTTTCCAGACGGGGCATCAGCTGCCCGGACGGCCGAGCATGGGTTCGTGGCTCAGCTACGGACTCGGCAGCGAGAACCGGAACCTGCCGGCCTTCATTGTGCTGATCTCGAAGGATCGCATCGACCAGCCGCTGTATTCGCGGCTGTGGGGCAACGCGTTTCTGCCGAGCATCCATCAGGGCGTGCAGTTCCGCGGCGGCAGCGATCCGGTGTTGTTCCTGCGCGATCCCGAAGGCATGCCGGCGGCGGCGCGGCGCAAGATGCTCGACCGGCTGGCGGAATTGCACGCGCACCAGATGGACGACCTCGGCGATCCGGAGATCGCGTCGCGCGTGGCGCACTATGAGATGGCCTACCGGATGCAGACGAGCGTGCCGGAAGTGGCGGACCTGGCGAACGAGCCGGCTTCGACGTTCGAGCTCTACGGGGACGAAGCGCGGAAGCCGGGGACGTTTGCCGCGAACTGCCTGCTGGCGCGACGGCTGGCGGAGAAGGATGTGCGCTTCATCCAGCTCTATCATCCGGGCTGGGACCAGCACGGGTCGCTACCCCGCGGGATCAAGCGGCAGTGCGCCGATGTGGATCGCGCAAGCTATGCGCTCGTGACCGACCTCAAGCAGCGCGGACTGCTCGACGACACCCTGGTGGTGTGGGGCGGCGAGTTTGGCCGCACGAACTATTCGCAGGGCAAGCTGACGGCGGACAACTACGGGCGGGATCATCATCCCCGGTGTTTCACGCTCTGGATGACGGGTGGCGGCGTGAAGCGGGGATACTCGCACGGGTCGACCGACGAGCTGGGCTACAACGTCGCCGAGAAGCCGGTCGATGTGCACGACCTGCAGGCGACGATCATGCACCTGATGGGCGTCGATCACGAGCGGCTGACGTTCCGCACGCAGGGCCGGCATTTCCGGCTCACGGACGTGCACGGGCATGTGATCAAGGACGTGATTGCGTGAGCCGCGGCCGGGTTCTAGCGAAGAGGCGATGCACCTGAAAGTCCCGGCCCTTCTGCTCACGCTCGCCCTGGCCGCTTTGCCGCTCTGTGCGGCGGAGCCCAACACCCTCACCGACAAGGAGCGGGCGGCCGGCTGGCGGCTGTTGTTCAACGGCAAGTCGCTCGACGGTTTCCGCGGCTACAAGGCGGAGGAGATCGGCGCAGGTTGGAAGGCGCAGGATGGGGCGATGACGCTGACGGCGGCGAAGTCGGGCGACATCATGACGAAGGAGGCGTTTGCGGACTTCGAGCTCACCTTCGAGTGGAAGATCTCCAAGGCCGGAAACAGCGGCGTGATTTACCGGGTGGGGCTGGGCCAGAGCGCGAGCCACCGCACCGGGCCGGAGTATCAGATTTTGGACAACGTCGAGGCGAAGGACAACAAGCTCGGCAATCATCTCGCGGGCTCGCTCTACGACATCGGCCAGGAGGCGCCGCGCGATCTGGTGCGGCCGGTCGGCGAATGGAATTCGTCGCGGCTCGTGGTGAAGGGCTGGAAGGTCGAGCACTGGCTCAACGGCAAACAGGTCATCGCGCTCGACCTCGCGAGTGCCGAGGGCAAGGCGGCGATCGCGAAGAGCAAGTTCAAGGACCTGGCGACGTTTGCCTCGTTGGCGAAGGGCCACATCGCGTTTCAGGACCACGGCGATGTGGTGAGCTACCGCTCGATCAAGATTCGGGAGCTGAAGTAGGCGCCGCGAGCGCCTCGCCGCCGGCGACCTTGTCGCCGGTGCGCTGCCAGCGATACACGAGCGGACCGCGGGTCCGCTCGAGTTGTTTGAAGAGGGCGGGATCGGCGCGCTTCGGGAGTTCGAGTTCGGCGAGCCCTGTGGCGTCGCAGTTCAACCAGCGGGCGTAGGGCTTGAAATGCTCGGGCCGGCCGATGATCCGCGACCAGCCCTCGGTGAGCACCGGCGCGGTCGCGGGTGCACGGTCGAGAGCGATGAAGGCATACGGCAGGCTGCGCAGGTCGATGCCGGCGCGCTGGCCGAATTTCACCCAGTTGGAGTCGGCAAAAATCTCCGACGGCGGCGGCGCGAAGAAATGGCACCAGTGGCGGGCGTTCTCTTCGGCGAACACCGGACAGGCGAGGGCATGGGTGCAGGGCGCGACGAGGCGAAACGCGGGGCGGAGTTCGTCGCGCAGTTGTCCGAGTTGGCGGCTGTCGCGATGCGTGCCGGGTTCGACCCAGAAGATCGCCTCCGCGCGCGCGGCGAGCGCACGCAGTTGGGCGAGCGCCTCGGCGGGGAGTTCGTTGGGCACGTCGCTGATGACGAGCAGGCCGAGGGGA
>JACCDO012369167.1_pt1 | contig 22295 bp, 17 predicted proteins | sample 7446101 | NCBI WGS metagenome assembly JACCDO01 (sample SAMN15323440, study PRJNA562643) | freshwater metagenome | isolation source: river surface water | place: USA:Blue River Watershed | collected 2017-08-16
ATATTTCGTTTCATTATCTACTACTGATTCTGCTAATAATTTAATATAATTTTTTAATAATCTTGACATTTGTACTCTACTTTTAAAATATAAATATCTTTATAAAGCGTAATCAATAATGACAAAAGACTCCCAAGGTTTACTAGGATCTTTAATATCACGATAACCTACATTACCTGAATGTAAATCAACAACACGTTTATTGTCTAATCGATTCAAGATATAAGCTAAATCAGGCGTAATTTTAAATAACATGTCACTCTGATCCAATATAGATTTTACTCTATCTTCAAAAACTTGTTGTGTATAATTTCTAGGTGTACAATCTGTTGCTAAAAATTTGATTGTTTTTTGTTTTATATAATTACTTAAAGTTTGAACGTCACCAAATTTAATATAATCAGGCATTGTAATTAAAAATTCTCTGAAAAAGAAGAATAATCTAAAATCGCTAACACGCTCAAAAGTATCATTATAATCATCGATCTTTAAACCATTTTTAACTATTTGATAAGCATTTTTAATTTGTTGATAAAATAAAGGAAAAAACCTTTTAAAAGGAATATTGTCATGAAAAGTGTTGACCTTCTCAAAAATAATCCATTGACCGTCGACATGATCATAGCCATATAATTTAGGATAAATATTCACATTATAATATTTATCTTCATCGTACTTTTGATTATTAAAATATGTATTATACTCAATTTGATTACTCTCATTCGAATCTAAATCACCGTGATCATCTTTATAATTACTAGATGTTTTTTTAACTTTAATAACAAAATCTACATCGTCACGTGACCAAACAGATCTATAATACCCATCATTAATTTCATTAAAACCATTCATTATTAAAATATCACAAATATCATCTGTTTTATCTATTACACGTCTTTTTAATATATTCGTTTTCTTTATATTTGAATCTTTATCTAAACTTTGTAATTCATGTATAATATTATTTAATTCATCACCATAAAATTTACGACCTTGCATTTCTTGATTTTTAGTAGCAATTATATCAGCGTATTTCGTTTCATTATCTTCGATCGATTCAATCAATAATTTAATATAATTTTTTAGTAACTTTGACATTTATATCCTCTTATTACTATTTTAGAATATAAATATCTTATTTTTAATATTTTTGTCTAAATGAAATTTCTCTTTGTAAATACCATAGAGCTTTATTTAAATCATCTAAATCTGATTCACCTTCTTTTTTTCCGGCCCTTAATACATATTTAATAACATTACCTAAACTAAAATTTAAATCATACATTTCAATTATATCTATTGGTGTCACATTATTTTTGTAATGTTGTGGGTTCGATTTGTCGGTTTGCATTGCGCTTTTTCTTTCTTTTTCTTTTAGAAATCATATAAGGACTAGCTGGTGCTGTAAAACCCATTACAGCTCCTCCACCTAATGTCATTGATTCTTTTAAAATTTCCTCATAAATTTTGATTAATAACGTTTCATTCATAATTTTGCCTTTTTAAATAATAATTATGAATTTTTGCTTTGTTTTGTTGCTGATTTTTCTCTCTCATACGCAATATCAATCGCATGTGTGCATAATTGTACTAACTCTGAAATATTATGTAAGTAAAATTTGTTTTCTTCAAAGTGCATACCGGTACTGCAAATAATACCTATCATCTCTTCAACATTAATTTTAACGCCATAATGTTGCAATAAAAACAAAGTGCGATGTGGAACTGACATTTTTGGACATTTTTCATTATATTCATATAATTGTCCTAATTTATTACGATGCCAATCACTAGTTTGATCGACAAATTGTTCATTTTCTAAATCACCTAATCTACCTAATGGAAATAATAAAGTAATTAATGCTAATGATTTTTTTGATATAACTGGCGATGGTATTTCATTTTCTAAACTTTTAACAAATTTATTCGCAATACTAAATGAATCAAGCGCGAACTTAATAATGCCGCCAGGACCGCAATAACCGTCATCTATTTTAGTAGAATAAGTCGCAGATATTAACCGTTGACCTAATTCCTCAATTAATAAATCAAGATTAGGATCTTTAAATCTTTTTAAATACTCAGTATATTTTGCGTATAAATCAGCTAATTCAGTTTCATTCATTAATTTCATAAAATTAAATCTTTCTTTGAGAAATTATTTCAATATTTAAAGGAAAATGACCTAAGTCTTTAAAATTATAACCATTATTTATTATTTTTACAAAATTTTCTTTACTTTTTAAAGCAACATCTACTATCATCGCATCGTGAATTAAAGCGATAGGAATCATATCGTTATTAAATTGTCTTGTAAATTCTAAAAAACCAGCTAATGCAATATCAACTGCTGTTCCTTGAATATATCCATTTAATACTTGATTTAATTGTGTATCAACTGGCCATTTAATAGGACGCCCAAAATGCGTCAGATGATTACCAGATGCATCACGTTGCATTGCAAGTTGTAAGATATATTTTATATTAAAATACTCTAAAACTTTTAATCTGATAGCTCGCGTTTTATCTGTTGATAACTCTCCAATTATTGTCTCTTCACCCATACCATATAAAATAGAAATCACAGCTCTTTTCATGACTGTTCTATCAACAGGAAATTCCATTTGATCACATATATCTTGATAAATATCTTCATGCGCTACTTGCCCAGAGATATATCTAGCAACTCTAGGTTCCAATGATTTAAAATCAATCATCAAAATTTCACCTTCATTAAATCTACTTTTTAAAATATTACGATATTTTTTAGGTAAATTTAAAATTTTAGGTCCTGAACATACGCTTAAACGACCTGTAATAATTTCAGATCTAGTATATTCTATTTTTTGATTATTTTTAAATGTATTTAACAGCGCAATATTTCCATCATGCTTCTCAAGCTTTTTATAAACACCTAATAACAAATTATCAATTACAATAGGCTGCAGCACGCCAAATAATTGTGAATTTTCTAATAATAACCGTGCATAATTTTTTTCATCTTTCTTCTTAATATTGTTTAAAACAATTTTACGTTCTTTTTCATACGTTTCTAAAAAATGATCAGGTATCGATTCTTTATTAAATAAAATCTGATTTGTTTTAAAGAACTTTTTAAATATTAAAAACGGCTCTTGCTCGTCAAATAAAGAATATATTTCATTCATAAATTTTTATTATTTTTTAGTGGGTGGCAAATCTAATCTACTTAACTCTAACTTTATTATTTTATTTCTAAATAAACTTTTATACACACCAAATAAATCAATTATATGTTCACCTTGTATCTGTGTATTAAAATATAATTGTTGAGGTTTAAAATTAATAACGTGATATCCATTTTTATAATCTGATATAATAAAAGCTTTTAATTTTTTACAATTAAACCCAATATCAAAATAATCAGATTTAGTATTTTTAAAAAATCTGTTTGAAGTTTCTCCTGACTTTGTTTGATATTGGAGTTTATTAAAATTATATTTGTTTATATCGTTATCCAATTGTAAACAATATTGTGCATATATTTTTTTAAAATTTTCTTTCTTGCTATCTTTATCTGTAAAATGATTAGTTAAAGTTTTTTGACTAACATCTTCATTTATTATATTAATATTAATTGATGCATTTGGGCTGTCATTTATTAACTTAATTAATATATTATTGTCGTCTTTAATTGATATTGAATATAAATTGTCAAATGTATTATTTGAAGGTAAAATGTCAGTAAAAACAGTTGAATTACTGTTGTATAAAAATTTAACAAAATCAGTGTAAGTTTTGGTTGTATCTTTTATTTGATATATTTTTGGGGTAAAATATTTTTTAATACTACCTATATCATTCGGAAGTGCAGATAAAATAGCTTCTAATATATTATCATAATTATCAAATATTTTTTCATTTATTCTAGGAACAGTTTTTACTTTATTTCCGTCTAATAAAAATTGATTATCAATTTTAAAAGGTAATTCATGAATTGACAATAAACAAATAAAATAATTTTTTTTATTATTAACCTCAACAATAAATGGAAATATTAAATGTAAATAACTTGGACTGTTATTAATTCTTTTCACCTGTTGACTATCGCCTAATCCAGTATACAATAAATTTATATTTGCTTTATCTAACGTTGTAGATTTACTGTAACTCTCGTTATTTCTCTTTTCTTCTTCTTTAAATTCAGTTTGTAATATTTCATATGCAACATCAACATCAGATTTAAAGAAGAAATCAGTTAAATAATGACCTGCTGGTAAATCATTATTACTTTCTATTGTATTTATTGCAGTTTGTAATAAATCGTCAGACATAGGAGTATCTGGATTAGCTAAATAATTTAAATTTAAAATATTGACATAATTATTTGATTGTATATCTTTTTTATACTGATCTTGTTCTATTTTGTAATTTGGCATTAATTTATATCTCTTCTTAATTGTTATAGTTATAATGTAAATATTACATTGCCGTCTAACGTATATGTCTCACCATTTGAAGTTGATGGTATTTTAAAGTATCCTTGATTATCTTTAGTGATAGTATATAATTTTGCTGCTTTATTTTTATCTTTATAACTTAATGAATTACCAATCGTAAAAGCATCCGGATCCAATTGATTTTTAATTGATTTCGGTAAATGAAAAGGTGAAAAAGCTGATAAACCATTTACATGCGACCAATTTTTAACACCATCAATATCAGGATTAATATAACCATCAAAAAAGGCCATTACAAATATTTCGAAATTATTAAGTATATTTCTTTTAATATTTTTTTGAGGACTAGCCAGCACAGATGTCATTTTTTGTAAATCTCCAACAGTTTGTTCAGGATTAGTATAATCGCTTTGAATTACTTTTAAAATACTACCCCCACTCCCCCATCCTTTAACAGAAGCTTGATTTAATATACTCCAACAAATTAAACTATGCTCTCTTTGAATTAACTCGTCAGAAGATTGATTTACCCCTTTTTCTCGATATAAAATATATGCCATTGATTGTACAATTAATTTAAAATTTTGTTTATTTTCTAAACTTTTATTCAAAATATTATCAATTGTGTTTTTTACAGTTGCTCTTTTTTTCTCATTATTAAAATTAAGTCCAGTGCGTATAATTCTAGGATTTAATTGAATTGTAATTGTATTATTACTAATTTCTGGTTGATTATTAATATCATTTTTTAATTCATTGAAAAAACCCTTATATAAAGTTAAATCTCGACGTATTTTTAAAGTTTTTTCGTATGTTGCATTAATATCTAAAAAATATCCGCCAGGGGCGTAATTATTAAATATATATTGATTATCGTCGACGTATGTATTAAAAGTATAATCATCAGATCCAGTAATTTCCTTATATCTGTTTTTGGCCTTATCTAATGTATAAGTTATTTTCGACTGTTGACCTGTAGGAGCCGGAGCATCTTTCACAGTTGCTGAAATTGATGTTTCAAAAATAAAATTAAATATGCTGTTTTGTTTGTGTAAATATGTCATGTTTAAATCCTTATTAAGTTACGTTATAATCTATAACTAAATCAATTTGATACCTTGAAATAGGATCGTTTGAAGAATAGTCTGAGTAACCTGATGTGTTTACTGTTCTTGTTCGTGTAACAACTATTTCTCTTTTTTGAATATTTTCAATAATCTTTTGTTTTTGTTGTTCTTGAAAAGAGTTGAAGTCATTAATGGCTTTAAAAAAGTTTTGAATAGTTGTCGATTCAGCTTCAAATTGACTATATACATCTTTTTGCACAAGTGTAAGATCAGTAGTAAATTTACCAGGTGCAATTGAATGTTTAATACCATTGATAAAATACATATTATCAATTGAAGTACCAGTGTTAAAATCTAAAAAAATTAATTGTGAAAAATTTACAATCGGGCAACCTATGATTTGTGCAGATGCTTGGGCTGGAATTACCCACATTGGTGAGCTATTCATTTGATTAAATAATTCAAAATCATATTTATTTAATTCTGGTTCAACAACATCACCATTTTGTCTCATAATTTGAACAGTCGAATATCTTGCATCTTGATTTGTTGTGATATTTCCACTTAATAAAGCACTATTTGATTGACCAAATGTTAAAGAAGGCATATAGGTTTTAAAAAATGTTTTCATATTAGAAAAAGTTTTAACTTTATCCTCATTTTGTATATTGACACCGATTATTTTTACATTATTTGGCAAAGGATCTTGAATTGTAGATTCCTGTTTAGCTATAATCGCACCTTTATCATCTTTTAAAATGATTATATCATCCTGAATCAATTTATAAATTACAGATGACGCATCTCGATTAATAATTTCTGAAATATTATCAACAGTTGCTTGTGAGCTTTTTATTTCTTCTTTAACCGCGTCAGAATTACTTTGTTGATCTTTTTTCTTTTGATTTTTTTCGTTTGCCTTTTTTTCTTCAATTACTTCTTTTTGAGCAGTTAATTGATAATTTTTAGCTTTTACAACTTTGGCTCTCCACGCTGAAATACCATTTATTGATTTATTATAATCATTTTTATGAAAGTTAGATAATAACTCGGTAATTGATTCAAAAGGATTATCAAATTCATCATAAAAACTAATTCTTAAAATAGAAGAATTTGGATCATTTTCATGAAATGTTGAGTCAAAATTCATTACAATCTTAGGTAAATTAAATGTTAAATCAAAATTTGAGCCATAAATTCCTATAATTTCTTTTAATGGGCTATTATCAGTATTCTCAGTTGGACTAGCGCCATAATATTGTTTGTAAATTTCAGCTTGTACCGATTGCGTTTGAAGATTAATGGCAGTTCGTCGTTTTTCTTCATCCAATTCATTAAAATTTTGAACATTAATTTCAGTTGAATTACTTTCTGTAAACTTAAAATATTTGTCCAAACCGTATACTAAAGCTGCTTTTTGATTAATTCCAATATCTAAAATAAATTCCAGAATCGATTCATAAGATAATCTAATACTATTTAAAATTAATTTATTCATCTTCTCTTTAAAAAAATTAAAATCAATCGGCGTTGATGCAATATTCAAAAAACTTGATCTAATCGCTTTCCCATTTATATTATAAAAAACAAATTGTATTTCATCATATTTTTTATTTTCCAACGCAAGTCTTCTACCTAAAATAGAAATAATTAACTTTCCTAAACTAATATATTTTTTATGATTACTACGCCAATTAGGAATATATTGATCCCACCAAGATATATCAATAAAAGCGTCATTTACGCTAGTATCATGTGTCTCATAAAAAGGAAAATTTACTTTTTGTTGTGCTTCAACAGAACTTCGATAAGCTGTTAAATTTGACTTCGCGATTGTTATTTGTTTTAATATTTCTTTTTTTGTATTGTAAAAATTGTCAACTTGTATTGCGTTAATTGCGTTTTCAATACTCTCTAATTTTTTATCGTCTAATGTACTGATTGTTAATTCTTTAAAAGGCGCTAAACTTTGCAAAGTTGTAGTAGTTGTTGATTGATCCAGTGGATTTTTTTCTTGATCTTGAGTTGTTGTTGTAACTGAAATATTTTTTTTCGCAAGGGATTTAATAATTTCTATAAATGATGTTAAATCAGTTTGTAATTTTGAAATATTAATATCCTGCTTAAATGATAAACCACGTAATTCTGCAGGTCCTTTCATAGCTAAACTTAACGAAATATTGACAGAACCATTTTGATTAATAGTATATGAACTATTAACAATGATATATTTTTCTCTGACTTTTAAACTGTTAATAAATTCACCCATGGGGTTTTCTAAGTAAGTAATTTCCTGTCCGTTGATATTAACACTACGTAAATTATTAGGATTATGATAATCTTTATCACCTAAATTGTGTTGCCAACCATATTCTAAAATAATTTCAGAAGAAACAGTATTTAATAATTCAGGTTTGATAAATGGGGCGACCTGTGTCATACGAGCTTTGTCATATAATACTAATTCTAAATTTGCAGTTTTATAAAATAACAAGCCTTTTGTAGGACGTACGTCAAATGACAAACTGATAATGCTCATAAAAGGTCTGAATTTATCAACTAACGCGTTAGGATTACTTGAAATATCATAATCTGCATTTGTCATGGTTTGAGGCGCAAAAAATATTGCATTATTTAAAGATTGTCTAGAATATGTTTTACGAATTTGTGATTGACTTTCTGTATAACTAGTTTTAACAGTATTTCTAATTGTAGTTAATTCGTCAGTAAAAAAATCACCATTAATTGCTTTTGCATTATCAGATGTATTTGTATTATATGGAATGTTTCCTTTAGAGTCTTTTTGAAACTGATCATCACCTAAAATAAAATTATTTAAACTAGCTGTTAAAAAACTTACTTCTGATTGTCTGTCTTGACCATTAATATTAGTATTACGATTTACCTTTTGAGGAATTAAAAATTCAGCATTAACGTAAGGAATTGCCATGCTCATATCTAAAGTACTAATCATATTAAAAAATAAATCTAATTCCTGACTATTTTTAAAACATCCTCTCAATTCAGGATTCAAAACTTGAAAAGCACTAATTCCTGGATTATCACGATTTCTATAATAAGGTATCTTTTCATTGCCAATCTGATACACGCCATTCTCATCAGTATTGTTTATTTTTTCATTATTAACAATTTCGTCCTTATTATATAACATTTTACGAATAGATATATCAGATAACACTTTTTGACTACCAGCCTGATCTAATTTTTTAAACTCATCAGGAGAAATATAAGTAATTTTAAATGATTTTTCTAAACCTTCCACTCCTTTAACCTCATTTAAAATCTCATTTGTAAATTTACCATAAGTTGTGACAGATTGTAATAGTTGAGATAATAGCGCCGGATCAATTTTTTGTGCCCCATTCCCAATAGGTATTCTTTTAGCATCTAAAAAAGAATTAATTTTTTGACTATCACTTTTGTTAACACCTACTAATGTTTCAATTAAACTTTCATTACTTAAAATTGGTAAAAACCTACCAAAATTGTTCTTTTCAAAAATTCTTGTAGTATTTGATTTTTTAATAGTCGCCATGTTTCATTCACAAATTAATTTATATCTTATATGTATTATATTTTAAAAAATTATAAATTAAATCTACGTTTAACACTTTCACGATCAGGAATTTTAATCCTAACATTTTCATTAATCTGCAACCACCAACTAATCCCACTCGCAGCCGCAATTAACCACCAATCCAATCCATTTCCATAATATTTGGCAGCCAAATGATCCAACCGATCGCCATATTTAAACTGCAATTCAATAAATGGTATCTCTCCACTCTCACATGCAAAATAAATCTGACTACATAAATCAGATGTTGCATATTTAGGCTTACTTAGTATTCCATTTTCATTATTATTTACATTTAAAATTGAATTATTCTTATATCTATTCATTATTTTTGCCTTTCTTGTTTTTTAGGAAATCTATTTACCCGTATTATCATTTGCTGATGTTGTAGGAGTTACAGTTGCAACAGGTTTTTGTAATAAATTAGTATAACCAATATTATTTGGTAATTCATCATATACACTCTTCCCAAAAAATTCATTATTCAAATTACCCACACGATAAGTAGGTGCGCGCATAATACCTTTATCATCCAAACCTGGCAAAATATCATGTATCACGTCTAATTGCAAACCAATCTTCACAGCCATTGGTGCACGAGAACCATCAGTTAATTCCCATGGTATAGCCTGATCATACCCAATCGAAAATCCCTGAATTGTACCTGCTAAACCTTCACCCATCGTACTCTCAAATGATTTAATCACTGGATTATTAACGATATTATCTGTGCCTCCCTTAATATTAGCCCTAGCAGAATTAGTGCTATCAAGCATTTTGGCTCCTGATGCATTCATAAAGGCCTGTAAATTTAAATTATTTTTTACGTTCTCGGCTAACTTGCCGTCTGGATCATTTTCTTTATCAATTTGTAATCCTAAAATTAAATCATATAATCCTTTTTTAGCTATTTTAGGTATGTCATTTTTAATAAACGCAGATGTAACAGACGTTTTACTAGATTTTACAACAACAGAGTATAATAACATTAATATTTTTTCTTCATTATTGTCAATAATTGCAATTGGAACATATACTAACTTCTTAAATGATTTTCCTTTATTTGGCACAAACATTTCATCATTATCATTGTTTGCATCTGCATCATCTGGCGGATTATTAATATCATCTAAATCGATACTATCATCAGCGTTATAATAAAAATTGCTATATTTAACAAATAATTTTTGAATATCATTTAATACTGTTTCATGCTTTTTTAAATTAATTGAAAAAGTTTTACTTTCATCAATTTTATTAAAATCTTGTTGATCTAATTCGTTAAATGGGAAATATATATTACCAGTTAAATAATCATTATAATCATCCATATCATATACATTAAAACCTTCAAGCGTTGTCGTACCATAGTTATCTTTATAACTTTCTAGTTTAAGAGATTTAAATGAGTCAAGTGACGCAGATAAATCATTTTTATAATTTATTTTTTGTAAATCAAAACCAAAAATCCTTGCCATGCCTTTTTTTGAATAATTTGAGGTAAATAAATCACCTAAACGTAATCTAACGAGTGGAGATCCTGTGGGTATTTGCGTAAAAGGTTGTGAAAAAGGAATGCCGGCAGGTGTCCCATCTGACATTAATACACCAGCCTTCATTTGATTTTGAATATGAGCTGATTTTGGTGCAGACCATTGAGGATAAATTAACGCAATTAATCGATTAATCATCCACCACATGTAATCAAAGTCTTCATTAGATGTTGAAACTAACCAAAAATCAACACTAATTTTTCTATTAGTTCCTTTATAAGTTTTAATCGAATCCATACGTCCAAAACCCATACCGGCATCTTCCCAACTGACGTTGAAAGTATCTCCGTAATTTTCAAGAAAAGCGTGAAATTTAAAAACTTCATTTGTTCTTAAGTCTTGAATACTAAAAGGCATATAATCAGAATTAATAATTTCTTCTATTTTTTGTACGTGTTCCCTGGGTAATCTAATTTCTTTCTTTTGGTAAATAGCTTCGTTTTGTTTTACTAATTCATTATGATAAGTTAGATATGTATTAGCTGAACTCGTTTTTGTGACTAATGACGTTAAAGAGTAAATTGATTTATTGAAATTTTTAGCTGTTGGGATATCATTAGGATTAGGTTCTTCTTTATTTCCTAATACTGATGAGCCGATCGGTACTGGTACTGGTAATTTTTCATTTAAACTATCCTGTAATGCGACTGGTAATTCATCCATTTTTTGGACTGAAAATAAATTATTTGTTTTATTGTATGCTGTGGCTTTTAAAATTGAATATGTTCTATGACCCACACTCATTCTTTCACCTACAAATCGATAGAAAAAACTTGACAATCGATAAAAATCCATATCTTCATATGAATATTCACTATCGTTTTGATTTGTAATTGTTTTCGCTTTAAATTGAATTTGTCGTCTAAAATAATTATTTTTTACAATCTTTCTGATCAGTAAATTATAATGATGTCGACATTTACTACTTGCGACTAATGAAGAAATTGCGCTTAATAGACTACCAATTAATTGATTTGCATCGCCTTTTATACGATCATCTAGCTTAAATCCAGGTATTAAATATAAAATATATCCAATACAAAAAGAACTTATATTATCCAAAATACTTTTAAAAATACCTTTTACACCTGGTTTAACAGGAATTGATGGAAAATTCATTAAGCGTTCTGATGTTTTTAATATCGATACAAAACTTTCAATTAAAGCATTAATAGCATTAACAACAAAACGAGATGCAAAATTCTCTGCTTGTGAAATATCAAATTTAACATATTGTATAAATCGACCGTATTTATCGGTTTTACCTAATTTTAAAAAACTAAATAAATCAAACGGATCTGATGGACCAGATTGTGCAGCTTGTAATAATCCTTGTAATACAGACATCGCTGTAATTGGAATAATTGCACCTAATAACATATCTAATAATGAATTAAAAACATTTGTTACACCTGTTATAAATTTACTTTTTTCTTCATTGAGTAATAAAGTTGCAGGAATCCCATATAACATTTCAGCTTCATCTGCAAATAATTCAAAATCTCTTTCACTATCAGCATTACGTCCACTGTAATTATGATCTAAATCAAAAAAAGTGTTATATGGTTTATAAAAAGGCAATTGTTCTTTAACAGGATTTAATAAATCCATATTTGTACCAAAAGCATAAGGATATAAATCATTTGATTTTCCAATAACACCTGATGTATTTCCTTCAACTGTTTCATCAGTTAATACATCTTCAGTATTAATACTATTAAAAACTGCATGTGTATTTGCAACATAATTTTTACCAGACTTAAAATCGCCTAATGTTTCAACAGCGATAATATAACCTTGATTGTTTTGTAAAGTTAAATCGATATTTGTCGTATCAAAGCTGGTTGTATCAAGTCTCTCTGTTTTATTATTTTTCGAAAAAAAAGTATTTAAATCTTTTACTTTATTAACTTTATTGTCTTTTAAATTATCTGAAATATTTGCAGTAATCGTTCCATCTGGATTTAAAATATATACTGACATCTTATTTTACCTGTTGATTTTTTTGTAAATATTCATTCACCATTTGATCCAATTTGGCATCAACATCATTTTCATTATTACTTTTTAGATTTAAATAATTTGTTAAATATTTATCAAGATAACTGTCCATTTTTTGAGCGTGATATTGAACTTTATCATGATACATTTTTTCAATATCACTTTTATTTAAATTTGATTCTTTTTGAATAATATCTATTAATTTTTCTTTAATTCCTAAATCGTTTAATATTCCCATATAATCAATTTGTATCATTTTATAATTTCACCTTTTTATATTTATTTATTGTTTCAAATAAAAATAAAAGATAAAATATAATTTTAAACTCTATACGCGTTAGAATAAATTTGACCATTTGCAGTTGTAATACTGCTAGTATTTAATGTAGGTTGAGAACCAGCAATATTAGGATTAGTCATCATAGTTGTTAATCCACCTTTAATTAATACACTTCCCACTTTTTGACTATCTAGATTTATTACTAATTCACGATTTTGTGATGAATTATTCGTTGCAGAAGCGATCGCATCAATAAAAACATTCTTTAATTGATTTAAATTATCATCTGTTAATACTAAACCTTGTTTTTGCATGTTTCCTATATTATTCATATAGTTTTCAATAGCCCCGCCGGGTTTTAATGCCATCACATCATCTTGAGAATTTAATTTAAATACGCCTTTATCTGAAATAATTGCATCATTTAAATCAGTCTGAACTGGTGTTGTTACAGATCTATTTCCACCGCCTAACCATTCAGGTAAAGCTGTATCAATAAACGTTTCTGTTATAATTTTTGTAATTTTCTCAAATGGTATACCCGCTGCAATTGTTTGACCCATACTTGCCAAAGAAGCTTTAATATTTGGATCATTCATTAAATTATTAAAACCATTTTGAATAAAACCAAATATTCTTTTTCCAATACTAGTTGGACCAGTAAATAATTTTTCAAATAAATCAGCCACACGACCAATTAAACCTTTATCTCCATTCGCACCAAAAACTTTTTCAACTATACTTTGCAAATTCTTTACTAATTTATCACCTGACCCACTCAAAAATCCAGATAACGCATTTTCAATTTTATTAGGATTAGATATATAATCAATTAATTTATCCAATGTATGATTAATACTATCAATTACACCTGGTAATGCTGAAGAAATCGCTAACAAAGTATTTTTAATAATTTCAGCCCCAATCTTAGATAAAAATTCAAAAATAGGTCTAGTATTATCAATTAAAGTATCCAAGCCTTTTGAAATTAATAATTCTTGTCCTGTCGTGAAACCAGTTAAAATATCCCCTATCGCGTTTGCAATCTTTGAAAGATAATTTAAAAATTTACCACTTGAAATAAAGTTAGATAACTTGTCAATCCATAATGTTAAACTGTTAATCAGAGGTTGAAATTTTCTCAAATCCATTGTAGTAAACTTTAAGAAGATATTATCCATTGCTTTTGCCATTTTTTCCATTGCATTTCTAATTGTAGGGTTTTCAAATAATCTTTGTGTAAAACCTTCCTGCATTGCATCAAAAAAGCTAGTGAATTTTTCAGATAAAGTATCTTTTAATTCCACAATCGCATCTCTCATTTCTTCCATATGCCTTGTTTGTTGTTTAACAGGATCTTTAGCCTCAATATCTGCCATGATCTCCTCATAAGTTTTACCAGCATTCTCTGCACTGAATAAGGCCTGTGCTGCTTGATCTGATAAACCTGTCTGTTGTAAAATCAAAGACTTACTAAACCTATCCATCGTCTCAAAAGACTTACCAGATGCTATAAATGCGTCTTTATACTGCTGCAATATTTCATCAGGGGATTGTGCTTTTAATAACTCCATACTATCAACAACCATTCCAAATGTTTGACTTAATTGAGCTGCTGTTGTTGCAGCATCCTCAAATGTATTAAATTTGCTAAATACGGACATAGCATCAGACATTGATATCCCCATTTGTCTAATATGTCCAGCAACCAATGCTAATTCATCTGATGACTTATGTCCGAAATTAACAATATCTTTACGTAAAGTTAAAACATCTCCTGACATCATCTTAAAGTCTAAACTAAAACGTTTTGCAACATCTGCAGTTGATGATGAAATTTCATGAAATACTTCAGGAAAAGATTTACCTAATGAAATCGCCATATTGGTTAATTTACCCATATCGTCTTCAGATAAATTCATTAATTTCTTAGCTTTATAATAATAATTTGCAATTGAACTATCAGCATGCGTTACATTTTTTAATACAGCTTTAGCCATCAATTCAGCACGAGGTCCCATTGATTTAATAATACCAGCACTCTCTTCTAACTGTTTTTCAATTAAATTATCACCTTTCGCACCATATAAACGCGCAGCAGGATTATCAGGATTAATATATGATAAACGTCTCCCCCTTAACTGTCTATTCAAACCTGCAAAATTTTGACCTACAACAGAAGATTGTCTAAAACTATCTTGAAATTTTTCCAAATTATTAAAAAATTTTATATTCTCTTCTTTTATTTTATGACCTTCAGTCGCTGCATATTGAATAATACGTAATGGAACTGCTAATAAACCTTTACCTAATCCTATTACAATATCAAAAATAGCCTTAAGCTGTAATACATAACCTTTTAAAATTTCACCAAAATTATTTAAACGACCTAATAATCTTGAAATAGGTAAAGTTATTAATTCTGATAAAAAACGTAACGGCATTTGAGGATTAAAACCTAATGCCCTTCCTATTGAACCTCCCATTGAATATAAAGCTATAGCTAATAAAGCAGCGCCAGGTATACCTCCATTTGAAGAATTTTGTGCGCCTGATAATAACTGATTTAAATTTCGTTTTGCAATCTCATTCATATCTGATTCGGCTTTTAAACCTTTAACTGTTGCTGCTTTTACTAAATTATTACTATCAGTTTTAACTAATCCTGCATTCCATTCAATATTCGGTTGATTACTTTTAATAATTTGATTAATCTTTAAATTATTTGGATCACTTGTAATTTTTTGATTAATTGCATTTTTTAAATTAAGTTCATAGTTAGCAAATTGACTATTTAAATTATTAGCATAGTCTTTACGATATTCAGTTAATTTTTTTAGGCTATCTTTTAATCTAGTTTGATCGGTTATTAATTGACGACTTTTGATAGGATCGGTTTCAACAGCAATTTTAGCTGCCATTTTATCAACCGAGTCAGTTACAGTATTTTCCATTTTAGTTAATACTTCATTAATAGTATCATAATTTAATTTAAGTTTTTCTGTAATTCTATCTATTAATTTATCTTTTTGTTCTGATGTTAAATTAGCGTCTTTTAATCTTTCTTGAACACCATCAAATACATTAGAATAACCTTCAATTACTTTTTGCATTTCTTCCATCATGCGTAATTGTTCTGATTGCAATGCGTCAAAATTTGGGCTAGTTTTGATGTTGTTTAAGTCAGTCTGAGTAAATATTGGTGGTGGTGGTGGCATTTTTATATCTCTTTTTTATAATTTTATAATTTCCATTGAATATTTGTTAATTTGGTAAATTGATCAGATAATTTCTTCTTTTGTTCAACTAGATTCATTATTTTAGAAAGAGGTATATTTTTATTTTGTAATGAATTATATAAAAGTTTTGAAATATCTAATAATTCATTAAGTGTTTGTAATTGTTGTTTGTTTCCTTTAATTTCAATATTGATACTTTCGCCTAAAATATATTTTGAGGCGATATTATGAATGAATAAATCGTTTTTTTTCATGATATAATTTTCCTTAAATTATAAAATATACTTATATTAATTATAAAAAAACTAGATTGGTCTATTTAATCTATTTGGAGAAAAAGTACGATGAGCCCCAGTTAAAGCTCGTGTTTCAGGTGTTTGAAGATGTGTTGCTCGTACAGGCGGGGGTTGTGAGTCATCATTTTTTTGTGAGACTTCCTTGATAAATCTTTTAATAAACCAACGTCTTTTAAAAATAGGTAAATGATAAGCATCATGATATGTAAAGCCCATATAATATGTCAAATAAAATAATTCATTTAACATAATATCAGTGTAATCAGGTGTTAGGCCAAAAAAAGCTGATTCCGATTGGAAGTTTAACCTCGCTTTCTTCAAAACAATGTTTACATTGCATATTAACAGACATATCAATTCCAGGTTCATTATTATCTAAAAATTTACGTAAGGCTAAACTATCACGAGCTGGCATTTCTTTAATAAACATTCCAATTTTTGTTTTATCTGTAATACCTTGTACTGATACAATCGCGCTTTGTAATCGATCAGTAATTGCTGTATCCTGTTGTATACCCATTTTTTTCTTACGATCTTGAATTGTTGATAATTCTTTTTCATCATAACCGTTTGCAAATTTAATTCTAATATTCTTTTTAGAAATAGGTAATTGAATTTCAAATAAATTTGAGCCTTCAACTATAGGATCGATTGCTAAGCGTTTAATTCCTAATTCACTTAAATTAAAATTTTGCACAGACGATTTATTACATTTCGGACAATCACATTCAACCTCATATTCAGCACCATAACCTGTAATACGTAATGCAATCATTAATGCATTTCTATCGCCAGCAATCATTTCATCAACATCAATCGATTTATTAATTAGACATGATTTAATTAATTCTTGAATAACTGTACCATTTTTAATATAAGCACGACTCATTAAAATATCTTCATCACGTGCTGTCATGGCTCTAATTTGTAAAGTTTCCTGACCATATAAAGGTGATTCAGGTGAATAAATTACACCACGTGAAGGAAGAGGTACTGATTCAACAGCTGTTTCTAATCCAAATACATCTTTAACGATATTTTGTACTTGAAATTTACCTTGAGACATTACCGCTGTCTGCTTCATTTGTTCAATATTAACACCATCTTCTACTTCATTTAAATTATTTAAATTATTTTTTGACATTATTAAAATTCCTTTTTATTTTTATTTAATTTTAATTAAAATATTTGGCTAATAAAATTATTATAAAGGTAATTGTATTATTTCTTCTTGATTATTAAATTGTATATAAATCGAACCCCTAATTAATCCTATCGATAAATCTTCATCCGTGACGTTTTTTTCATCTAATTTAACTAAATAATTTGCAATTAATCCATTTCTTAAATATTGAGACAAAATTGAGTTATAAACTAATTTTATATTATTTATAACATTTTCTTTAGCTGTAATATTTTGAAATAACAACGAATAGCTTATTAATCGAATTTTTTTCTTAATATCATTAAAAGTATTTTTAATATTAATTTTTGCAAAAATAGAATTATTTCTTTGTGTAAAAATTCCTGTTTTATCAGAATAAAAGCCATAAGTATTTTGTGCATTTCTAATACTTTGACATATTAAATTAATATTTAGATTATTAATTTTATCTTTATTAAGTATTAATATTGGATTATTTTCATTAATTGAAATTTCAATATTATTTATTAACTTTATTTCTCCTAAACCATTTAATGATATATTATGTAATGGATTCATTTTTAAATTTTTAATATCATTCACCACCAATGAATTTAAAGCAAACATACCTGCAGGTATTATAAAACAATGATCGTGTCGTATATATTGATTAATAACTCCATTTATTGGATTAGCTGGCAAATTGCATTTACAATAATTTCCAAAATATAAATTATTAGATAATTGTTGATTTAATTCTGTTTGCCATTTAGATAAAGTAATATCAAAATCATATTGCAATAATTCAATATTGTCATTATCCAATACCACATATTTCTGATCATACCAGCTATATTGATTATCTAACTGTAAAAGATCTCTAGAATAAATAATATTATTATTTAAACTATAAAAAGGTTTATCTAATAATAATAATGAATTTGAATTATAAAATAAATCGCTCGCGTATGAGACAATATCCGAATTAAATATTTCAGGTAAGTATATTAATTCATTCTGCCCATTCACTTCATCATTAATTATCTCTAATCCTATTTTATATAATTCCCTTAAATATTGACTTTGCGATAGACCTTTATCATTTATTGAATATTCATTAATATCTAATAAATTCAATCCATCCCAACCACCAGTCATTTCAATATTAAAACTTAAGATATTTATATTTTCATTAAACTCATTTGCTTCTTCAACTGAATCGATTTTATTATTAATAAATCCTTCATTATTTACTGTAAAATAATAGTATAAATTATCTAAACTTGTATTATTATCAAACATGTCACTATAAAAATTAATATCATTTTTTAAAGTATTAATATTTTCACCAGATTGTATATATTTTGAATAATTCCAATATTGACTTTTTGTATCATTTTCAGCGTTATATAAATTTAATAACATTATTTTTTCTAAATGAAATAAAGATGTATCATTTTGTAAATTTATTTCATAAAAGTTATCATTTAAACGTAATTTTTTTTCTATTTCTCTATCTAAATTTAAATTTATATTTTTATGTTTAATTAAATTTAATCTATTCAAATCATCTCTGTTAATAAATTTATCATTATTTGAATGTGATATAAATATTTTTTTTGTATTTAATAATTTTTGATATAAAATATTTTTAAAATTATATCCCCACGCATGTGTATTTAATAATTCTAATTTTTCATCTAAACTATTATTTGTATCTAATTTAAATTGAGGATTAATCACATATTTGTCACTTAACACTTGATAAGTTTTATTATTTATTAAATTATTTTTTAATATATACTCTTTGCCAAAATATCCACAAGGAATAGTATTATATGGTATTTTTTGATTAATAACATCATCTGATAATTCTACCCTAATCCATGGATTTTGTGATAAAAAATCTGTATTATTTCTCACAATTTTTTTTAAATTAATATCAAATGAATGATACTCAGTTCCAATTACTCGACCTATAAAATTCTGACTATTTATATCCAAATTAAGATTATTAAATGCATAAATTAAATTTTCACTTTTTTTATCAATTAAATGCAAATTAAAAGATGCATATTCATTTAATTTATTTTTTAATGAAATTGGAATAATTTTAATTATAAAACTATTTCCTAATTCACCTGGACATTTTGAATGAATTTTAAATAATTTTAAAACTCGATCAGATAAATTAAAACCATTATTTTTACGATCAGATATTTGATTTTTATTATAGAATCCTTGACTTACAATCCATGGTGTATTCGAACATTGGGCTTCATTATTAAAATTTTTAAAAATATTATTTTGTAATTCATTAACAATGATTTCTTCAATATCTATATTACTTGAAACATAATTAATTTTATTAAAAATATCAACATAATCAATTAAGGCATATCCAAAATCATTTATTCTATGAATATTAGTATTCAATACATTTTTCCAATATAATTCCTCAAAATCGGTATTAAAACAAAATCTAATTTTATCACTAGGTTTATTAACATCAAAAATCATTTTTTGTTTAAAATGTTCAACAAGATTTATTGTATTGTTACTTTCAAAAAAATCGTTATTATCATGTGTTAATTGAAGAATAAATTGATTTTCTTCATTTGACAATTTATTAATAGATGTTATTTGACATTTTTTTGTCAATATTAAACATTGATAATATTCTTGTGATGTATTTATCAAATTGTCATAATTAAAAAAATTTTGATTAACCTCGTTATTAATTTTTATTTTTAATGTAATTAAATATAACTTATAATCATTATTTAAAGAAAAACCAGGTTTTAAATTAGGAAAATTAGGTAAATTAATGCCGGCTAAACGTGTGAAATTAATTTGACCATTATTTTGAATTACTGAATAAGCCGTTAAATATGGTAATATATTACCTTGATAATTCAAATGATTTTCTTTAAATGTACCTAAATTTGCTTCGAGAGTATTTTTAAAAGTTATTTCATTAAAATTTTTTTTAAAACTCCTGAATGGCTGTGGTATAAACGGCACACCCCATAAAGAATTACCTAAAATAGAAACAGCTTGATTGTTAATATTTGTGTTTTCTGGATTTAAAAATTCTCTTAATTCTTGCGCTGTTGTAACATTTCTGCTATTTGTTTGCACTTGAGTATTGTTAGAAGACATATTATGTTACCTAATATTATTTGTTATCTTATCAAATAAATATCAAGTTTTTAAATAAACTATAAAACTTAAAAATTAATATTGCAATACACAGTTATCAAACTTAATATTTAATTCAACTGTTAAAGGTGTACCATCATCATCATATTGTAAATTACCAAAAGTAGCAGATGTTAATTGACAACCTTTCATATCCCATAATTCAATTACAGTACCAACAGGGTCTAATAATTTAACTTGACAATCACGCTTATAAAAATCAGCATAACCTGCTCTACCTGATACTGTTTCATGATGCGTTCTAACCCATTCCATTACTTGTTGCGAGCCTGATGGGGCAATGGGATCATATAAACTAACACTTAAATCACCAAAAGTTACTTTACCAGCAATATGTCTTTGTGAATTAATATAGTTTAATGTAGTACTACCAATCGTGATAGAAGGGCGTGCAGCTGACTTAATTAAAAAGGAATCAATCCCTTCAATTGCAAATACCCATCTATTCTGTCTTTTAGGCTCAAATTTATTTGGAATCATCTCCGCGACGCTTAAAGTTTCTATCGCCATTTTGTTTATTCTCCTATTGTTATTTTTTATTATATAGATTAACTATGTTAATCAATGGAATTTCTAACCTCAAAGTCAAGAGAAATAAATTCAATTGACTTGGTAGGTTGTAAATAGATCTTACCACGGATGGTATTATTCTCTACGTCGATTTGTGTAGTAGTAGTAGTATCAATTTGCACCTTATATCTTTCAATACCTTGTTTATTTTGAATATTAGCTAAAATTGGTTCTACAGCCAATGAAAATTCTTTTAATGTATCTTCTCTATTGGGTTGAAACAAGAAAGTATTTGCAATAGCTTTTACTTTACGACGTATATAAATTAATAAACGCCTCACATTGATACGATCTAACGCTGATGGATTTTTTAATAACGTCTTTTGACCAAAAACATGCACTTGATTACGTCCAGATGGAATATAAATGGGATTTATATCATTATCATATAATTCATCAAGTTGTTCGCGTCCAATTGCAAATTCAGCAGCGTTGGCATTAACTAAACCGCGATTAATACCTGCAGGGGCATACCAAGGTGTATTGCCACCATCATCAGCTCGACTAATTACGCCTAATGCTGCAATACTAGGTGGAACTTTAATTGATCCACCGTTAGGTTTATTTAACATAACATCAGGGAAGAAACATGCTGCAAAAGAAGTATCTAACGCACGTGCATTTAATTCATCAATTGTTTGATTAACTGATGGTTTATCTGTGACATTAATAATAAACGCGCCATCTGCATTCTTTTGTTCAATATCCATGATGTACATAGTATCAAATCTATTTTCTGCCGCAGCTGTCGCGTAGTTTGTTACAATTCTCTCACGAATACCAGGAACAACCAACAATTGAATTTCAGCTGCAGCCTTATCAGTATATACATCAATACCTTGTTGATATGTTTCAATCACAGGACCAGTCTTAGCTGTGGTTTGAC
>JACCDO010155311.1_pt1 | contig 22294 bp, 21 predicted proteins | sample 7446101 | NCBI WGS metagenome assembly JACCDO01 (sample SAMN15323440, study PRJNA562643) | freshwater metagenome | isolation source: river surface water | place: USA:Blue River Watershed | collected 2017-08-16
CAGCAACAGCTTGTGCACCCTGCGCAATGGCATGGGTCATCGGTGAAGAGGTATTAGGGTTTATGAGAAGTAGTTTCATATTGATGGAATGGTTTAACTTACCGTCAGAAGTTGTGTGCACTAGGATGGATATTTATGCATCAGAATGGATCACTTGCACCAAAATAGTTCCAACTTATCCATGAAGACGCTGGCTTGCACTCGATTTGCTCGACCGAACATCGTTACACGTTGGTCGTAGAGCCACTCAAGTTCAACTTGGCATGATTTTTGCTTCAAACAACTGGTAGGACAGCCTAAGCTGAACCCGTCCGGGCGCGATACAAAATCCCATGCCTGCCGGCGTAAAAGTATCAGATTTGGCTTTTTTTTGGTTTTTTTGTTTCAAAACGTACTCACATTTAACCGCATCAACCGCACTTCTGGAGAATTCATGAAACAACAGGCGTTGATATCCCGTTTAGTGGGCAAGCCTCTGGGGCTCACCATGCTCACCGCTGCGCTCGCAGTCGCCTCCGCGATGCCCGCGTCCGCTCAAGAAAAAGTCTTGCGGATCGGCATGACCGCTGCGGACATCCCACGCACGCTTGGTCAGCCCGATCAAGGCTTCGAAGGAAACCGCTTTACCGGCATCCCCATGTACGACTCGCTGACACAATGGGACCTGTCCAAGTCGGATGTACCAAGCGTTGTGATTCCTGGTCTGGCCACATCATGGGCGGTCGATGCCAATGACAAAACAAAATGGGTCTTCAAACTTCGTCCTGGCGTAAAGTTTCATGATGGCTCGCCTGTAAACGCCGATGCGATCGTCTGGAACGTACAAAAGGTTTTGGACAAGGACGCTCTGCACTTTGATGCCTCACAAGTTGGTGTCACTGCCTCGCGTATGCCCACACTACGCAGCGCCAAGAAAATTGACGACCTGACTGTTGAGCTCACAACAAGCGAGCCAGACGCCTTCCTACCTATTAACCTCACCAACTTGTTCATTGCCTCGCCCGCACACTGGGATGCAAAACTGAAAGCCGTCCCAGCCTCGGTCACTGCACCGGCTGAACGCGCCAAGCAGGCCTGGGCTGCCTTTGCAGCAGACGCATCTGGCAGCGGTCCATTCAAGATGGCGCGTTTCGTTCCACGTGAGCGTCTTGAGATGGTTGCCAACAAAGACTACTGGGATGATAAGCGTAAGACGAAGATAGACCGCGTCGTGCTGTTACCGATCCCCGAAGCCAACGCACGTACAGCAGCGCTGCTGTCGGGTCAGGTTGACTGGATTGAAGCCCCCGCACCAGATGCCCTCCCTCAGATCAAGCAACGTGGCTTCAACATCTACAGCAACCCACAGCCCCACGTATGGCCTTGGCAGTTGTCGTTCGCTGAAGGCTCGCCTTGGCTGGATAAGCGTGTGCGTCACGCAGCAAACCTGTGCGTGGATCGCGAAGGCCTCAAAACGCTGCTCGGCGGCTTGATGGGCATCCCTAAAGGCACGATGGCCCCGGGACATCCTTGGTTTGGCACACCATCGTTTGACATCAAGTACGACGTTCCTGCTTCGCAAAAGCTGATGTCCGAAGCTGGCTTCTCGGCCGCTAAGCCGCTGAAAGTCAAGATTCAGATCTCTGCTTCTGGATCGGGTCAGATGCAACCACTGCCGATGAACGAGTTTGTTCAACAGTCACTCAAGAAGTGCTTCTTTGATGTCGAGTTCGACGTCATTGAGTGGAACACACTGTTCACCAACTGGCGCAAAGGCGCCAAGGATCCTTCGGCAAACGGCGCAACTGCTACAAACGTGAGCTTCTCGTCGATGGATCCATTCTTCGGTATGGTTCGTTTCAGCAGCAAGGGTACATTCCCACCAGTGTCAAACAACTGGGGCTACTATGCAAGCCCAGAAGTGGAAGCATTGGTCACTGCGGCGCGCACAACCTTTGACGACAAGCAACGTGACGCAGCGCTCGCAAAACTGCACACACGTATCGTCGAAGACGCACCATTTGTGTGGATCGCGCATGATGTGGGCCCACGTGCTATGAACAAAAAGGTCACCGGTGTTGTTCAGCCGCAGAACTGGTTTATTGACATTGCCACAATGAGTGTTCAGTAAGTTTGGTTCAAGCACGCTGCGCCTTGTGGTGCAGCGTGCTTTTTTGTTGTCTAGTGCAAATAAGTATTCCGATTCAACTTTATTGAGACAAACCTCGAATGCTGAGCTTTTTACTGAGGCGTCTGATTTACACCCTGCCAATCATGCTTGGTGTCGCGCTAGTTTGCTTTTCTTTAGTTCACTTAGCGCCCGGCGACCCATTGATGGCGATTCTTCCTCCTGATGCCTCGCAAGACCTGCGTGACAGGCTGATGGATCTTTACGGATTCAATCGCTCATACCCAGAGCAATTTTTCTCTTGGGTGTGGCGCGCGCTACAAGGCGATCTAGGCACCTCTATCGCCTCAAGCCGACCCGTTACCGACGAGGTACTTAAAGCCGTCACAAACACCTTGCGACTCGCTATTTTTGCGACGCTGATTGGTTTTATTTTTGGTTCGCTGTTTGGTTTTGTGGCTGGCTATTTTCAGAACTCTTGGATTGACAAAGCTGCATCCCTCACCTCGGTCTTGGGCGTCAGTGTGCCGCACTACTGGCTAGGCATGGTGTTTGTGATTATTTTTAGCTCCACGCTCATGTGGCTTCCCCCCAGCGGTGCTGGTCCAGGGGGCTCAGCAGACTGGGTGTGGGACCTTGAACATATGAAGCACCTGGTTCTCCCTGCAGTCACCATGAGTGTCATCCCAATGGGCATTATTGCGCGCACAGTGCGGGCACTTGTTGCAGACATCCTTGCTCAAGAGTTCATCGTGGGCTTACGAGCAAAGGGGCTGACTAATGTGGGTATCTTCATTCACGTCGTCAAAAACGCTGCTCCAACCGCGCTCGCTGTGATGGGTTTGCAATTGGGTTATTTGCTGGGTGGCTCGATCCTTATTGAGACTGTGTTCTCTTGGCCCGGTACAGGATTTTTGTTGAACTCTGCTATTTTTCAACGAGATCTTCCTTTGCTTCAGGGAACTATTCTAGTTCTCGCTATGTTCTTCGTTGTTCTGAATATGATCGTCGACATCATTCAGACCCTGCTCGATCCTCGAATCGCGCGCAGTTAATGGAACAGGGAATCTGAAATGTTAAATATCACTGTAGATCCATCTAAAGTACCCGCCGTTGTTACGGAGAAATCCACCGGGTACTGGCGTAACGTTGGTCAGCGCTTTGTGCGTGACAAGCTCGCCATGTTTGCCGCCTTCATCATTCTGCTGTTATTGATCATGGCGATTTTCGGTCCTTGGCTTGCGCCATACGATCCGTTTGCGTCATCCATCATGAAACGGCTCAAGCCAATCGGATTTCCTGGCCATATTTTAGGCACCGATGAGCTTGGTCGTGACATGTTGACGCGTTTGATCGTTGGTACAAAGCTGTCTCTGTTTATGGGAATCACGCCTGTGATTCTTGCGTTCTGCATCGGATCCGTCATCGGCCTGATCGCAGGTTATGCAGGTGGAACACTCAATACCGTCATTATGCGCACGATCGACGTGTTTTATGCCTTTCCATCTGTACTGCTTGCAATCGCTCTCTCGGGCGTGTTGGGTGCCGGTATCACGAACTCATTAATTTCCCTCACGATTGTGTTTATCCCGCCGATCGCGCGCGTCGCCGAAAGCGTCACCACGCAAATTCGAGGCCGTGACTTCGTCGATGCTGCGCGGGCCTCGGGGGCGAACGCATTCACGATCGTACGCGTGCACGTTCTGGGTAACGTCCTGGGCCCAATCTTCGTTTATGCAACCAGCTTAATTGCTGTGTCGATGATTTTGGCCTCTGGACTCAGTTTCCTAGGCTTAGGGGTCAAGCCTCCCGAGCCTGAGTGGGGACTGATGCTAAACACTTTACGTACGGCGATTTACGTTCAGCCTTGGATCGCGGCGCTGCCAGGCGTCATGATCTTCATTACGTCTATCGCTTTCAATCTGCTCTCTGATGGATTGCGCACCGCCATGGAGATCAAAAACTGATGGAAACGAATGTGAAGAAGGACCCTGCTCCTGGTTCAGCGCAACCGCTGTTGATGGTCAAAAATCTGGTCAAACACTTCGCTCTGAAGAAAGATGTATTCGGTCGTGGTGGCGGTGTTGTACGCGCCGTAGATGATATTGATTTTCTTGTCCGTCAAGGTGAAACGCTTGGCGTCGTGGGAGAGTCGGGCTGTGGCAAATCGACGACTGCGCGACTCTTGATGAACTTAACCCCACCCGATAATGGCGACATCATTTTTGATGGTCGCTCGGTTGGCAGTCGGGATATGTCGCTCAAAGAGTTTCGGCGACAAGCGCAAATGGTATTTCAGGATAGTTATGCATCCTTAAATCCACGACTGACCATTGAGGACTCTATTGCTTTCGCGCCACAAGTACACGGCGTATCAAAAGAGGACGCGGTCGAGCGCGCGAGAGATCTGTTACGTCGAGTTGGCTTAGATCCGAATCGCTTCGCTGAACGCTACCCACATGAACTATCAGGTGGACAACGACAGCGTGTCAATATCGCGCGCGCACTTGCTCTGCAACCACGCCTCATCATCTTGGATGAGGCAGTGTCCGCATTGGACAAATCGGTCGAAGCGCAAGTCCTGAACTTGTTACTAGACCTGAAAGAAGACTTTGGGCTGACGTATGTCTTCATTAGCCATGACCTAAACGTGGTGCGTTACATCTCTGATCGTGTCATGGTGATGTATCTTGGGCAAGTCGTTGAAATTGGTGATTGCGAAACTTTATTCGAACATCCCAAGCATCCCTACACGCGCGCCCTGCTCTCTTCGGTGCCATCCATGGACCCCGATAACCGTACGGAAGAGCCACCACTCTCAGGAGATCCACCAAACCCGATCAATCCGCCATCGGGTTGCCGCTTTCATACACGCTGTGTGCACGCACAGCCGATCTGTTCACAAAAGATGCCCGCCCTCGTGGCTGACAAGGCAGGACATGGTGTCGCCTGCCTCATGCATGTAGCAGGTAGTGGTCACACCGATGCACCGAGTGCACAGCAGGAGGTCGCATGAGCGACGACAAAACATTTGTTGATATTCGTGACCTGACGGTGACCTTCACAGGAGGTCGTAAACCAGTACGCGCGGTCTCTGGCGTAAATTTGAAAGTAAAACGTGGTGAAGTGGTTGCGCTGATCGGCGAATCCGGTTCGGGGAAAAGCGTCACGCTGCGCTCTATTTTGCGCCTGCACAACCCAGCACGCTCAAAATTAGAAGGTCAAATCTTGGTCGGCGATCAAGATGTCGTTCAACTCTCGAATCCAGAGCTATCCGCTTTTCGCGGCAAAGTGGCCTCGATGATTTTCCAAGAGCCTCTATTGGCTCTTGACCCGGTGTACACCGTCGGTGAGCAAATTATCGAAGCGATCCTGCGGCACGAAAATATCAGTAAAGAGCAAGCGCGTGCCCGTGCGCTCTCTCTTTTTGAACGAGTCCGTATTCCAAGTCCTGAGCGTCGCCTTGACGCCTATCCGCATGAAATGTCAGGCGGTATGCGCCAACGCGCCATGATTTCACTCGCACTAGCGAGCCAACCGCAACTGCTCCTTGCAGACGAACCCACTACGGCTCTGGATGCCACGGTCCAAATTCAGATTCTGCTGTTGTTGCGTGAGTTGCAGCGTGAACTTGGTCTATCTGTCGTGTTTGTGACCCATGATATCGGCGCTGCCGTTGAAGTCGCTGACCGCATTGCAGTCATGTACGCGGGACGCATTGTTGAACAAGGTACGACTCGAACGCTCATGCGCTCACCTCGACACCCTTATACGCGTGCATTGCTCAAGAGCTTAGCCCACGGCTCCGTCAAAAAGGGAACGAGGCTGGAGACCATTCCTGGCGCGCCACCCGATCTCAGTAATTTACCTCCGGGTTGCGTGTTCGCAGAGCGCTGCAGTCTCGCAACTGAAGATTGCAGAAAGGCTGTTCCAGAGACGATCTGGCTGACCGAAGATCACAGCGCCAGGTGCTTCAAGGTGGACCAGACTCTGCAGCCTGTGTAATCAAGGCTGCAGGAGGTCTGGTCACCTCGTGCAATTACTGGAGGGTTCGTTCAAAAACGAACTTTCCGTCTTGCCAGTCCACCGGTACGACGTCACGCGGACCAAACTTACCTTGCAAAATCAGCTTGGCGATTGGGTTTTCCAATTGCTGCTGAATCGCACGCTTCAGAGGTCTTGCACCAAAGACTGGGTCAAAACCAGTACGCGCGAGCTCGGCTTGTGCGGTAGGAGACACCTCTAAAATCATCTCCTGCTGCAGCATACGCTTGGCCAAGCGCTGGATCTGCACACCGGCAATCTTCTCGATGTGAGCGCTATCGAGAGCATGAAACACCACAACCTCGTCGATTCGATTCAAAAACTCAGGTCGGAAATGATTTTTTAAATCATCCCAAACCACGGCTTTAATCGCTTCATACGGCTTGCCCACCATCGCTTGGATGTGCTGCGAGCCAAGGTTCGAAGTCATCACGATCACTGTATTACGGAAATCAACCGTACGCCCCTGGCCATCAGTTAGACGACCATCATCGAGTACCTGCAAGAGCACGTTGAAGACGTCAGGGTGTGCCTTCTCGACCTCATCGAGCAATACAACGCTATAAGGTTTACGACGCACAGCCTCGGTCAAATAACCGCCCTCCTCGTAGCCAACGTAACCTGGAGGGGCACCAATTAACCGCGCGACCGAATGCTTCTCCATGAACTCGCTCATGTCGATACGGATCAAGTGCTCATCCGAATCAAACAAGAAGTCTGCCAAGGCGCGTGTGAGCTCCGTTTTCCCCACCCCAGTCGGTCCAAGAAACAGGAAAGAACCATAAGGACGTGAGGAATCTGACAAGCCTGCACGCGAGCGTCGGATGGCGTCAGCAACCAGACCGACCGCTTCGTCCTGTCCAATCACGCGCTGATGCAAACGATCCTCCATTTGCAGCAACTTATCGCGTTCGCCTTGCATCATTTTTGAGACAGGAATACCCGTCGCACGTGATACAACTTCAGCGATCTCTTCGGCTCCAACTTGTGTGCGCAGCAGACGTGGCTTATCGCCAGCAGTTGCCGTCGCACCAGCGCCCTCTGCTGCCTTCAAACGTGTCTCAAGCTCCGGCAATTTACCGTATTGAATTTCGGCAAGCTTGTCGAATTGACCTTTACGCTGTAATTCAGCCATCTCCGCACGAGCACGCTCGATTTCTTCCTTAATCGACTGCGTCCCTTGCACAGCGGCCTTCTCACTCTTCCAAATCACTTCGAAGTCGTTGTATTCGCGCTGTAATTTTTCGAGCTCTTCCTCAATAATTTGTAGACGACGCATGGAGCCTTCGTCAGTCTCTTTCTTGACTGCCTCGCGCTCAATTTTCAATTGAATGATGCGTCGATCAAGGCGATCCATCACCTCAGGCTTCGAGTCGATTTCCATGCGGATACGTGCAGCCGCCTCATCGATTAAGTCAATCGCTTTATCGGGTAAGAAGCGATCTGTGATGTATCGATGCGAAAGCTCAGCAGCCGCAACGATTGCGGGATCTGTGATCTCAACGCCGTGGTGTAATTCGTAGCGCTCTTGTAACCCACGCAGAATCGCGATGGTCGACTCCACATTAGGCTCGTCCACAATAACTTTCTGGAAACGACGTTCGAGCGCAGCATCTTTTTCGATGTACTTGCGATATTCGTCCAAGGTGGTGGCGCCGATGCAGTGCAACTCACCGCGCGCCAAAGCGGGCTTGAGCATATTACCTGCATCCATCGCGCCGTCAGCTTTGCCAGCGCCGACCATTGTGTGAATTTCATCGATAAAAATGATGCTGCTGCCATCGTCCTGCGACAGTTCTTTAAGTACCGCTTTTAAACGCTCCTCGAACTCGCCACGAAACTTCGCACCCGCAAGCAAACTCGCCAAATCAAGCGAAAGCACACGCTTGCCGCGAAGGCTCTCAGGCACCTCATCATTGACGATGCGTTGAGCGAGTCCCTCGACAATCGCTGTCTTACCTACACCTGGTTCACCAATCAGTACAGGGTTGTTTTTTGTGCGACGCTGAAGGATCTGAATCGCGCGGCGGATCTCATCGTCTCGACCGATAACTGGATCGAGTTTGCCTTGACGAGCACGCTCGGTCAAATCCATCGTGTATTTCGCTAACGCTTCACGATTGGATTCGCCCTCTTGGTCTTTCACGGCCTCACCTCCACGCACAGCATCAATCGCTGCCTCTAATGCCTTACGCTGCAAACCAGCGTCCTTCAATGCACGACCAACATCACCCTTGTCATCGGCTAAGGCAAGTAGGAACAGCTCGCTAGGTATGTATGTATCGCCACGCTTAGAAGCCTCTTTGTCGACACGCGTAAAGACCGCCTGCAAGTCACGGCTGACTTGAATATTGTCATCACCGCCCTTAACTTGAGGCAAGGCTTTAAGCGTTGCAGCCAAGCTGCTCTGGAGTTTATTGATCGCGACGCCCGCACGCGCAAGCAGACTGCCCGCGCCGCTTTCACTATCAGCTAACAAAGCAGATAGCACGTGGGCCGGTTCGATATACGGATGTTCCTGACGCGCAGCAAGACTTTGCGCATCAGCAAGAGCCTGCTGAAATTTGGTCGTAAGTTTGTCAAAACGCATTGTGGTGCTCCTAACGAGGTGTGGCTTGTGGCCAATATTTGATGTTTAGAAGATGTGGGCAAAACGTCACTTTTCAATGGGGGAACATCAAATTCGAGATAGCTCACCAAATCTTAGTCTTTATGGCGCATAATGTGGTTGATCCAAATCAACCGGTCTACAATCAATCCAATTCTGGTTTCGTTGCCTTAAAACCCGATATCTCAAAGACATGCTTAAACACATCCCCGTTGGTACTGAAGCGACGCACTGCTCGACCTGCATGATGGGTAGCGTCTGTCTTCCCGTAGGAATGCCTGCGACAGAGATCGCCAAACTCGATGATCTAGTCAAAGATCGCATTCGACTTGAAAAGGGGCAAGCTCTTTACCAGCATGGTGAAAAGTTAGATGCGCTATTCGGTTTGCGCACAGGATCCATTAAGACACAACTAGATGAGGCAAACGGAACCCATCAAATCACTGGTTTTTTTCTACCTGGTGAAATCGTAGGGCTTGATGGAATGATAGAGGGCGAACACAGCTCCACTGCCATTGCGATGGAAGACTCCGAGGTGTGTGTTGTGAAACTGCAGGATATCGACGAGATTTCTCGTTACGTGCCATCTTTACAGCACCAAGTCCGACGACTCATGAGCAGAGAGATTGCACGCTCACACCAGGTGCTGTTAGCCCTAGGGTCTATGCGCTCAGAGCAACGATTAGCGGCTTTTTTATTAAGTCTTTCACAACGTCTCGCTGCCCTTGGGTATTCACCGAGCGAATTCATCATGCGCATGAGCCGAGAAGAGCTCGGCAATTACTTGGGACTGACGCTTGAGACCGTTAGCCGCCTTTTCTCGCGCTTTGCGCGCGAAGGCGTAATCATCGTTAACCAGCGCGAGATCAAAATTACCGACATGGCCGCACTGAACGAGCTGGTCGGTAAGCCATGCTAGCCGGCTAGGTCTTCCTGAAAAAACTCGGTTCGACAGAAGTCTAGTGTTGTCTGCGAGGACGTCAAGATAGCCTGACCTAATTGCTGCGACCAATACACAGCACCTCCACCAGCGCGTGACCACTCATTCAAGCGACGGGTATAGAGCTGTAAATCGTACTCGTGTGTCACACCAATCGCCCCGTGCACGGCGTGTGATACGGCTACGATTTTTCCTACCGCTTGGCTTGTGTGTGTTTTGGCTAATGCAGCCAGCATGGGCAAAGGCTCCCATGTCTGACTACGACATGCCATTTCGGCCGCCATGCGCGCAGCAAATACTAATTCAGCTACCTCGCTGATCTGTTGTTGTAACGCTTGGAAGCGACCAATCGGCTTACCGAACTGTTCGCGCTGGTTGGCGTGAGCCAGTGTCATTTCGAATACACGATCTGCCGCACCAGCAATTAGCACAGCCAGCGACAGTGCTAGCGCATGTTCAAACTGCGGCTTGGCCCAACTCCCTAAGTGGCAGTCTTTCAGTACATCGGCGGACCAGGTCAAATCGGCATCCAGTGACCCATGACCACCCGAGCGGGCGACATCAGCCTTGGCAGTAGGACAGAGCCAAACGTTGCTTTCGTGCTGTACTAAGACCCAATCAGCGACATACCCGAAACTCACAGCGTGAGCCGTCAATTGCCCTGATGCTAGTTGTGTCTGATATGGCGCAAAGGTGACCGTGCCTTCCGGAACAGACTTGGTGGACTGATGTAGCCAAGCACGTGCAAATAGCGTGTGAGCATAAGGCAGCGGCACTGCATGACGCCCCATACAAAATACGATTGGCCAGATATCCACCAACGCCAGTCCTGCCCCATCGGCGTTTTCTGGGACGAGTGCGTCAGCAAAGCCAGCAGACAACATGGTCTGCCACAATGCGGCGCGATCTGTGTTGTTTTTCTCGACAGTGCGAATGACAGCAGCGGTGCACTCTTGAGCAAAAAATCGATCCGCTGATTCATAAAATGAGTTTTGCATAACAATCACCGTAAACCGAGACCGCGGGCGATGATTCCCCGCAGGATTTCACGCGTGCCACCGCGCAATGAAAAGGTCGCACCCATTTGTTCAAGATATCCCAGAGTACGTAGCAGATCATTTGATGCAATAAAGTCTGGCCTAGCGCCCAGCCAGTTTGCAATTTGACGAATTAAGCGCTGCTCAAAATCCGTTCCATAGTCTTTTACAACAGACGCGTCGATGGCTGGACTCTCACCCTCAACAAGCTTTTGCGTTACCGCCAACGATAATGCACGCAGCACCGCCATTTCTGCCGCGAGCGATCCCACTAACGCTTGTGTCTCCGGATCATTGATCTGCTGTGCACGAACTTGCTCCAACCAGCAGTCGAGCAATGCAATACTGGAGTAGATCCGCTCTGGACCACTCCGCTCAAACGCAAGCTCAGCATTTACTTGATCCCAACCCTGGCCTTGCGTGCCGATCAATGCATCGGCACCAAGCTTGACGTTATCAAAAAACACCTCAGAGAAATGGGCATCTCCAGCCATATCGACAATCGGACGAATGGTGACGCCAGGTAGCTTCAAATCAATAATGACTTGAGACAACCCTTTTTGGCGATCCGTTGTTTCACCTGAAGTGCGCACTAGAGCGATCATATAGTCGCAGCCGTGGGCATTCGTTGTCCAAATCTTGCTGCCGTTCAGCAACCAACCATCCTCTGTGGGAGTCGCACGCGTTCTAATGCTCGCCAGATCAGATCCGGAGCTTGGCTCACTCATGCCAATACAGAAGAATGCCTCTCCTCGGCAGATACGCGGGATATAAAACTCTTTTTGCGCCTCGGTGCCATAGCGCAAAATCAAAGGACCACTTTGTCTGTCTGCAATCCAGTGCGAGGCGACTGGCGCACCAGACGCCAACAACTCCTCGGACAACACAAAGCGCGAAAAAAAACCCTTCCCTGATCCGCCGTAGGCTTCAGGAATCGTCAACCCCAACCAGCCCTTAGCAGCCAGGCGACGGCTAAAACCATCGTCTGTGCCCATCCACGACCGCGATTTGACATGCGCAGGCACATCGCGCATTTCATCCTTTAAAAATGCACGAACTTCGGCCCGAAAGTCGCGCTCTTGCTCAGGAACTTGGGTGAACTCTAATGCGGTAAGCATGTGCGTACGTATCCAAAATTAACAAAACATGGCCTGAGCCGCTCAAGCCGTCAGGCCGCAATATACTAGGAACATTACGGCTTTTCTTCAATCTCTGATTGTATGGGTTTGAGAAGTCCGAGGCCAATCACTAAGGATAAAGACATGAGTGAGACTAAGCTATTAGGCGCGGGATATATCTGGCAAGAATTGGCTGTCGGACAGAGGTTTCGTACTTATCGCCGCACGATTACCGAGACGGATATCGTGAACTTCATCAGCGTTACCGGGATGCTAGAGACTATTTTCATTGACACGACTTTCTCACACGGAGCAATGAAAGGACGTCCCGCGCCGGGTGGATTGACCTACGGGCTAATCGAGGGTCTATTGATGCAAGGAATGGTACAAGGCACCGGTTTGGCGTTGCTGGAGGTGCATAAAAAGGTCTTACACCCGGTAATAGCGGGCGACACTATCTGGGCTGAGGTCGAGGTCACTGGAATTAGACCTACCTCGAAAAATAACCGGGCTGTGGTGACGTCGCGTGTAGACGTAAAAAATCAAGACAACGTAGACGTCATGACCTACACCGCGGTCAGACTACTTGCAGGCGAGCGACACTAAGCCTGTCTCTACTCGCCATCTGCGGCTGGTGCCATGAATAGCGTCAAAGCACTGGCTCCGGCCGCAATGAGCCAAAAAAAGAAAAATCCCGAAGCGTACAAAAAATCACGCTCTAGCCTGATATAGCCAAAAATCGCCACGTCCAATGGATCGACAAGCGCGAAGACGATCGCACTTGCAACACCGGCCATCAGAAAAGATGGCCACAACACCCACATAAGCGCTCGCCATTGCATGGCAATCTCCGATTAACGGACTTGCGTTACCGGTGGTGTACCGGAATGTTGTTCGACGACGAGACCACGCTTCATCCCACCGTCTGCAATCGCCTGATCACCGAAGTTCGAAAACGCCAAAGTAATCGTAATCGCGCAACCAACGATCGCAAGCGCTGGACCCGCCATGAGCAACCACGGCCAACGCTCACGCCACCACGGGATTGACGCAGATTGGTCAATGGGGAGCTCCACTTTATTTTTAATATGCATAGCGACTCCTTAGTTCGGGACGATAAAACTAGATTTTTCTCGAATCTCTGTCACTAGCCTTCCCTCAGCATTCGTAGATTTTGTGACAAAGGTGATGGGATGCGGTCCAGCCCCCATGCTGCCAGCTGGCGCGCGAACAACAACGGCAACGATACGATTCGATGCACTCGGAATTTCGACAGTCGTACTTGCTACGCTACCGTCAACAATTTTTAGCGTGAGTCCAGGGGCACCCTCGACACTCAACGTTAGATACAGCGGGTCCTCAGACGCATTGAGCATTTGTAAACGGTAGACGTTTTCAATCACCCCCCCTGCAACCTCTCTTCCAAGCATCCCACGATCACGGATAACGTCCACTCTGAGTGTCGTGCGTGTTGCGAGCGCTCCAACAAAAACAGAAACAAGTATGAGCATTAGAATGGAATAAATTAATACACGAGGACGAAATAAATTCCGACGAATCTCAACCGGTTTTAGCTTCTCCTGCACGGCACGTTCTGAGGTGTAACGAATCAAGCCGGTTGGATACTCGATCTTGTTCATCACCTCGTTACACGCATCGACGCAGGCGCCACATCCAATGCACATATATTGCAGCCCTTGGCGTATGTCGATCCCAGTTGGACAGACTTGCACGCAAATACTGCAATCGACACACGCGCCTAAACCTTGCGCTTTATAGTCAATTTTTTTAGAACGTGAACCACGAGGCTCTCCCCGTTCTTTATCGTACGTAACGATCAACGTGTCCCGATCGACCATCACACTTTGAAATCGAGCATAAGGGCACATGTATTTGCACACTTGCTCACGTAAGAATCCAGCGTTACCCCAGGTTGCAAAACTATAAAATAACAACCAAAACCATTGCCAAGGTCCTAACGCAAAAGCCGCAAGGTCTGCCATCAAGCCACGGATAGGCGCAAAATAGCCAATAAAAGAAAATCCTGTCCAAAAGGCAACAGCAAGCCAAAGAAGATGTTTGGTTGCTTTGACCCTAAGCTTGTGCAACGAAAGCGGAGATTCATCTAAACGAATACGGGCGATGCGGTCACCCTCGATGCGACGCTCGATCCACATAAAAATTTCGGTATAGACTGTCTGAGGACACGCGTAGCCGCAAAAAAGTCTTCCAGCAATCGCGGTAAACAAAAATAAGCCGAGCGCTGAAATAATCAATAAGAGCGTTAAGTAGATGACGTCCTGTGGCCAGAGCACCATGCCAAAGATATAAAACTTACGCGCTCCCAGATCAAATAAGACCGCCTGCCTGTCATTCCAGTTAATCCAAGGCAATCCATAAAATAAAGCCTGAGTCATGACAACCAAGGCGATCCGCCAACGTGCGAACCAGCCAATGACGGAACGCGCATAAATTTTTTGGCGAACATCCACAAGCGTGTGTTCAACGGCATCTGCACCGTTCACTCGGTCGACCGCACCTAGCGGACGCCAAGCCAAAGGCTCGACGGCAGCCGCTTCAGTACCGCCCGCTTTTGTGTCACCCACCACGAATCAGCCTCACTTTATTGCTACAGGCGTGCCTGCAACCGAACTCGTCACATCCCGTCCGCCGGACAAACCCCATACCCACGCGGTCAACAAACGAATTTGTTCAGGCGTCAACAAATGTTCTTGGGCAGGCATACGGTTATTCCGTCCATTCATGATGCTATGCACGATCGTTGCCTCAGAACTGCCATAGAGCCACACATCGTCGGTCAAGTTGGGAGCGCCCAGAGCCTTATTACCTTTACCATCTGCCCCATGACACGCAACGCAATTATTAAGATACTCACGCTTCCCGCGAATAACGCGTATCTGATCGTGGGCCAGCCCAGACATCGACCGCACGTATTGAGCGATATCACCTGCTGTGCGAGCATCAATCGTCGCTTTGAACCCAGGCATGACCCCATTACGACCGTTCGTAATAGAGGCCTGTAACGCCTCGGGAGTGCGGCCGTACAACGAGTCGCCTTCTACCAAGTTTGGAAAACTTGTCGCACCCTTCGCATCCGAACCATGACACTGTGCACAGTTATTCAAAAATAGACGCTGCCCAATGACCCGCGCCTCGACGTCAGCAGCGATTGACGGAATATCCATCTTGGCGAACTTCTCGTAAACCGGCTTCACTTGCGCATTGAGATCTGCCTGATCCTGACGCACTTCTTGAGCGGACGTATAACCCAAACTGCCATCGAAGGCGCCAAGACCAGGGTATAGAACCAAGTAACCAAGCCCAAACAAACACATGATGACGTACATCATCGTCCACCAACGTGGAACAGGATTGTTGAGTTCCCGTAAATCTCCGTCCCAAACGTGTCCCGTATCCTTCACCTCGGCTGAGCGCGTAACCAACCACTTACGCTGTGAGAATAACAACCACAAACACCAGACGATCCCGAGCAGCACAACAGCTGCAATGTAGTATCCCCAAAAACCGCTAACAAAATCGCTCATGATCGTGTGACCTCAGTATCTGACTTGGCCCCTTCATCGGGTAACGCAAAAGGCAACATGGCTGCCTCATGATTCGCCTGCCGACGCCCTTTAGAAAATGCCCACAAAATAATTCCGAAAAATGTTGCCATCGCGAGGACCGTTGAAATTGCATTGAGTACAGCAACCATCATTTCGCTCCTTGCGCTGGCTTTGCTGCCGCCTGTGCGGCCTTACGCGCACCCGTACCCAACCCTTGTAAGTACGCCACCATGGCGTCTTCTTCAGTCTTGCCCTTCAGCGCATCTGGTGCTGCTGCGATCTGTGCATCGGTATAGGGAACCCCTAATGTACGTAGCGTGCGCATCCGATCTCCGATGTCATCGGTCTTAAGTGCCTGTTGTGCCAACCATGGATAGCCAGGCATGTTTGACTCAGGCACAACAACGCGAGGGTTACGCAAATGAATCCGGTGCCATTCGTCTGAATAGCGCTCACCTACTCTAGTCAAGTCTGGCCCCGTGCGCTTTGAACCCCACAAAAATGGACGCTCGTACACCGACTCGCTTGCGAGAGAATACGGTCCGTAGCGCTGGACCTCGGCTCGCAACATACGAATCTGCTGGGAGTGGCAGCCGACACAACCCTCACGAATGTAGAGGTCTCGCCCCATGAGTCGCAAGGCATCGTACGGCTCGACCCCCGCAGCAGGCTTGGTAGTCGAATGCTGAAAAAACAGTGGGATGATTTGAACCAATCCGGCAAATAGCACTACCAAAATGCTACAAATGATCATCCAGCCGATATTCTTTTCAAGAGTCTGGTGCGAAAAAAAGCCGTGATTTTCTTGAGCCATGTGTTTCTCCTTAGGCACGTGCGGCAGCGGTTGCCAGCGTCGGCGGTACAACAGCGCTTTCTGCAGGAATTTCCGGATTCACGGCCTTTTCGCCTAGAACAGTCTTAAAGACGTTGTAGGCCATCAAAATCATTCCAGACAGATAAAGTGTGCCGCCAGCAAGACGGATTGCATAGAACGGGAAGGTTGACTTCACCGATTCAACAAAACTGTAGGTTAAAGAACCGTCCGGCTCTGTCGCACGCCACATCAAACCCTGCATCACGCCAGCAATCCACATCGATGCGATATACACCACGACACCGATCGTTGCGATCCAGAAGTGAATTTCAATTAGCTTCGTGCTGTACATCTTTTCACGACCCCATAGACGGGGGATCAGGTAATACAGCATCCCGAAGGAAATCATCGCGACCCATCCCAACGCACCTGAGTGCACGTGACCGACCGTCCAGTCTGTGTAATGAGACAGAGCGTTTACCGTTCTAATCGACATCATCGAACCTTCAAAGGTCGACATTCCGTAGAACGATAGCGACACAACCATGAACTTAAGAATCGGATCCGTACGCAACTTATGCCAGGCACCGGATAAGGTCATGATGCCGTTAATCATGCCACCCCACGATGGTGCCAATAGAATGAGAGAGAACACCATTCCTAAGGACTGCGTCCAGTCAGGTAATGAGGTGTAGAGCAAGTGGTGTGGGCCAGCCCACATGTACGTAAACGCGAGCGCCCAGAAGTGGACAATAGATAGTCGGTACGAATAGATGGGGCGCTGAGCTTGCTTTGGGATGAAGTAATACATCATCCCGAGAAAGCTGGTCGTCAAGAAAAAACCGACTGCGTTATGACCGTACCACCACTGCACCATTGCATCCTGCACTCCCGCATAGGCGGAGTAAGACTTCCACATCGACACAGGAAGCTCGATGTTATTGACAATGTGCAACACGGCGATTGTCAGAATGTATGAGCCGAAAAACCAATTGGCTACATAGATATGCTTTGCTTTACGTTTGATGATCGTGCCGAAAAAGACGATTGCATAAGCCACCCAGACAAGCGTAATCAGAATATCGATCGGCCACTCGAGCTCTGCATACTCTTTTGATGTCGTGATACCAAGAGGTAACGTAATTGCCGCTCCAACAATAATCAACTGCCACCCCCAAAAGGTGAAAGCTGCTAGAGGGCCACAAAACAGGCGAGCTTGGCATGTGCGTTGCACGACATAGTAGGATGCAGCGAAAAGTGCGCTCCCACCGAAAGCAAAAATAACGGCATTCGTGTGTAGCGGTCGTAGACGTCCGTACGTTAACCAAGGGATATCGAAATTGAGCTGCGGCCACAGCAACTGTGCAGCGATGATTACGCCCACAAGCATGCCGACAATCCCCCATACAACAGTCATGATTGCAAACTGCCGCACCACCCCGTAATTGAAGGTCTCTGCTTTCGTCGCACTTAAGCTAGCCATTTTCTGCGTTCCTTAAGAAAACTTTCTTCGTAACTAAATCATGCCCAAAATGGATAGCCATGGCTTTGATTTGGATCAAGTCTCATGGCGATACTTGCCTTGTTTGTGTCGAAGTCGAATCGTTGTCGCGCAAAATCGACATACTCGCTGTATCGGGATCGTCGTACTGCCCAGAAAAAACTGCCCACCACAACACACCACCAATGAGAGCGACGACGAACAACGACAGGGGTAGGAGTAGATACAGAATTTCCATCTTCGTCGCTCTTGAACTCTACGCTGCAAGTTGCGATGACGACGCGCCCTGGTGCGGTCTGTTGCCCGGGTACGCTGGAAATCGATACAGGCGCCACGCATTCAGAATGACCGCCGTGGAGGATATAAACATCAACAATGCGGCGAGCCATGGCGTGACTAAACCGGCCGCAGCTAAAGGCATCGTCAATACATGCCATCCAAGAGATCCGAAGAGGTTTTGCTTGGCAATCGTACGCGTGCGTTCAAAGAGCAATGCTTGATCGTTACTCGACATATCGGGAAACGTCGCCAAACAAGCGTGTGTGGCGGCGAGTGACATTGGCATGGCTAGAGATAAGGCGCATGGGCAACTCATGACGAGCAGGGCGACGAACACATCGAGTGCATAGTCAGGCTTTGCCACCCACCAAACGGCTGCGACCACAAACGCAAACGCCATTTGCGTCAGTATGAAGATCGTCGCTACACGATCGGCCTGAGCGCGCAACGGCTCACTCAATCCAGCCAAGGCTCGACCTAATGCGCCAAGATCCAGGCACTGCCTCGCGCGATGCTCAAAATACCGTGCCGTCAGTAGAAATGCGACAAACATCGTCACCGAATCAAAATACACCTCACCATTGCCACGCACTGTCGCGACCGCACTGGGGATGAACGCGGCGAGAATGCTAATCGCAACAGGAACGTCCATCGTCACACAACGATGTTCGATGGCATAACGTAGACCTCGCCATATCGGCCAAGCCGAATACAGCACAACAGGAATGGATAGAGTCAAGCTGGCCCAATTCATGAGCAGAATCGCCCAATCCAACACCTCAATACTGTCATTTGGTCCCGCATCAACCCGGAGGTATCCAGGTAGCGCGAACATCATCACTTGCATCATTGCCAGCCACGCGAGCCCAAGTCTTACCAAGTCGCGCCTGCGGGCCTTCAGTTCGGCGGCTGAAAGTGGTCGATTAATTGAAAAAATAGATTTCGGCATGGTGTACGCATCGTAGGGCTATTGAGTAACGTACGCCTTGATATAGATCAAGTGAGTAAAATCTGATTTATTTGACTGATTTTCCCTATGATTGAGCCAACTGATGCACTGGTGCTAGGCAAAGTAACGGCCTACCCCTCCCAGTACGACCCAAGCCTGCTCTTCCCTATTGCTCGACAGACGGGCCGTAGCGACCTCAATCTTGCATCGAGCGGGTTACCCTTTATCGGCTGGGATCTCTGGAATGCCTATGAAGTTTCATGGCTAACACCCAATGGAGTCCCGCGCGTAGCCATTCTCCGTACTCAGGTCGACGCGCTCAGCCCAAATATTATCGAATCTAAATCGTTCAAACTCTATTTGAATAGTCTCAACCAAGCGCGCTTTGAGTCTAGTCAAGCGCTGTTAGATACACTCAAGCGGGATCTTTCTGCTGTGTGTGAGAGCATGGTTGAGCTAACGCTCATTGAAAGCGCTGACTTTGCGCAACAGCGCATCACTGATCCGGCAGGGTTTTGCCTTGATGACCAAGACGTAGTGATCGATCGCTACACACCGGACGCCAACCTTCTACAAAACACGCCGTCAGCAAGCGTGCAGTCGCAGTCGCTTTATTCACGCCTTCTCAAGTCAAACTGTCCGATTACGAATCAACCGGACTGGGCGTGTATACAAATCGACTATACAGGGCCTCAAATCGACTTGAAGAGCCTACTCAAATACATCGTTTCGTTTCGAAATCACGGGGGCTTTCACGAGCACTGCGTAGAGAGAATATTTACGGACATCCTGCATCGCTGCCAGCCGAGCGCGCTATCGGTTTATGCACGATACACGCGTCGCGGGGGACTGGACATCAACCCGTGGAGGGCAACACCGGGAATGCCACAGCCTGAGCCACATCGCAGTGCGCAACAATAACAATGTTGCGGTTCGCTAAACACCCTACTAGTGGGTTTTTTCTCGAATAACAGGCCAAGCGCGCCGCAGGTAATACAGCATCGACCAGACCGTCAAAATTGCGGCGATGAATACCAACACAGAACCGATGCGAGCGGTCGGAAGACCCAGAATGTCACGGTGGTAAAGCAAGCATGGAATGGCAATCATCTGCGCAGCAGTTTTGAATTTGCCCAGCCAATGCACAGCGACACTTGCGCTCGCACCCAGCTGTGCCATCCATTCGCGCAACGCCGAGATCGTGATCTCTCGCCCAATGATCACCAAGGCAATCATCACATCGATCCGATCCAGGCTCAGCAGGGCTAAAAGTGCCGCTGACACCATTAGTTTGTCTGCGACGGGGTCCAAAAATGCGCCAAAAGCGGAGGTCTGATTCCAACGCCGCGCAAGCCAACCATCAAACCAGTCAGTCAGTGCCGCCACGATAAACGCAGCACATGCCCACACATCGCGGGCAGAGTTACTGAGCCAAGACTCAGGCAAATAGAATAATCCCACCACAAGTGGAATCATTGCTATGCGCAACCAAGTCAGAAAAATAGGAAGATTAAAAGGCATAGCGCTATGCTAACCCAACTAACGCAGCGCAAAGTAGATGCGTTCAGCTAATTCTGGCGAAATCCCTTCAACCGACCCAAGATCCTCAATACTGGCACTGGCAACCCCACTAAATCCGCCAAAACGTGCCAAAAGTCGCTGCCTTCGCTTCGCACCGATGCCATCGATATCCTCTAAACGCGACACGTTACGCGCCTTGGCACGCTTGGCTCGCATGCCAGTAATTGCGAAACGGTGTGCCTCGTCGCGAATCTGCGCAATCAACATCAGTGCCGCGGACGTTTCGCCCAACACTAATGGCTCTCGGTCATCAGCAAATACGAGCGTCTCGAGTCCAACTTTCCGATGATCACCTTTCGCTACACCGACTAAAACCTCGATGGATAAGCCCAGCTCAACAAACACTTGTCGAGCAATCTCAACCTGCCCTTTTCCACCATCGATGAGAACCAACCCTGGCATCACCGCTTCGCCGTCCGCAACCTTACCGAACCGCCGCGATAACACTTGCCGCATGGCTGCGTAATCGTCTCCGGGAGTAATACCTGCGATGTTGTAGCGCCGATACATTGATGGCTGCATGGCGTGATGCGCATAGACAACGCAGGACGCCTGAGTCGCCTCACCTGCCGTGTGACTAATATCGAAACACTCGATATGCAATGCCTCAAGGGCCATCGGATCCGTGTCTAGATCCAGGACCTCGGCTAATGCCAGGGTACGTGCACTGCGCGCTCCTGACTCAGACAAAGCGTTTGCTAATGCCATTTCGGCGTTACGTAACGCCTGCTCGAGCCAAGCTCGACGAAAACCCTGCGGTCGGCTCAAAAACCTCGATTTTGTCGCGCGTGAATCAGCAAGCAAATCGATCAGCGCAGGATCAGGTAACACGTGAGAGCCAACAATCGTAGCGGGCAAAGGATGGTCAATGTAATGCTGCGCAATGAAGACTTCTAGAACATCCGATAAAGAATCACCATCCGTATGTGTAGGGAAAAACGCGCGATCACCAAGGTGTCGACCACCGCGAACCATTGCGAGATTTACACAAACACGCCCTCCCGAGGCCGCAATCGCAATGATATCGGTATCCCCATGATCTGTGTCTTCCATGGTCTGCTGGTGGAGAACTTTCGCTAACGCCCCCATCTGATCGCGCAACAAAGCTGCTTGTTCAAATTCAAGCGCAGCGGATGCGGCTTGCATACGCTGCTCGATGTCTCCCATGATCTCCTGGGTCTCACCGCCTAAAAATCTAGCGGCTCGCTCAGCGTCCTGTTTGTAGCGCTCTGGGCTAATTTCATTGACACAGGGAGCCGAGCAACGACCAATCTGATGCAATAAGCATGGACGCGACCTATTCGCAAAGACAGTGTCTTCACAGGTGCGCAAACGAAAGACTTTTTGCAGAATCTGAATCGTCTCGCGCACAGCCCACGCATTGGGATACGGTCCAAAGAATTGCCCTTTTTTTTGTGTCGATCCACGGTAGTAGGCAACTCGCGGAGCGGCATGCCCTGAAAGCATCAAATAGGGATAGGATTTATCGTCGCGAAATAAAATGTTGTATCGCGGACGCAGGGTTTTAATCAGATTATTTTCAAGAATTAACGCTTCGGCCTCTGAGCGCGTTACCGTCACTTCAATGCGCACGACACGCGCCACCATATGCCCAATGCGGGGACTCGATGGCGTCTTCTGAAAATACGATGAGACACGCTTTTTTAAATCACGTGCCTTACCAACATACAGGACTTCGTCGGAAGCATCGATATGGCGATACACGCCG
>JACCDO011175424.1_pt1 | contig 22293 bp, 15 predicted proteins | sample 7446101 | NCBI WGS metagenome assembly JACCDO01 (sample SAMN15323440, study PRJNA562643) | freshwater metagenome | isolation source: river surface water | place: USA:Blue River Watershed | collected 2017-08-16
AGGACATCGATGCGCTGGTGATCGACCTGCAGGACATCGGCACGCGCAGCTACACGTTCGCCGCGGCGATGCGCTGGGCGATGGAAGGCTGCTTCCAAAACGGCGTGGAGGTGATCGTGCTCGACCGACCCAACCCGCTCGGCGGGCTCAAGGTCGACGGCCCCCCGCTGAACATGAAGTGGTCGCGCCAGAACTACGTCGGGGCGTTCCGCGTGCCCTACGTCCACGGCCTGACGATCGGCGAGCTGGCGCGCATGGCGAAGGAGGCGCCAAGCGTACTGGAGATCAGCGACGAGGAACGGGCGAAGGGTCGGCTGCGCGTCATCCCGATGCGCGGGTGGACGCGCGCGATGCGCTGGACCGATACGGGGCTGAAGTTCGTGCCGACCTCGGGGCTGATCCAGGATTTCGAGGCGGTGCAGGGTTACCCGATGACCGGGCTGGGCTCGTACTTCGACCCGAACCCCAAGGTGAACTTCGACCTCGGCTTCCGTACCGGCGTGGGCCCGGCGCATCCCTTCCGAGGGCTATCGCACAAGCGGGTCACGCTCGACGCGCTCGAGAAGGAACTCGCGGCGATCCAGCCCAAGCTCCCCGGCATCCGCTTCCAGCGTGTCACGATCCCGAACGCGAAGACCGGCCGGAACGGCAACGGCATCTACATCCAGATCACTGACCCCGAGGCGTGGCGACCGGTGGAACTCAATTTCTGGTTGATGAAGCTGGCCTGCAAACTGTCGCCCCAGAACCCCTTCAAGCCCGGCCCGAACCGCGACGTAAGCGGATTCCTGCGCCATATGGGTTCGCAGGCGTTTTTCGACGACATCGTCGCGCGCGGCGCACAAGTCGACGTGGAGAAATGGCTCGCCCAATGGCGCGAGCAGGCCCGCATCTACCAGCAGCAGAGCCAACGTTACTGGCTGTACCGCTGAGACGGGAATCGCGCCGTTTCCTAGTACCGAAACCCGAGCGGGCTCGAACGCGGGGCAGGGTCTCTGAACCAGCCTCGCAGTTCGCTGACCGCAACGCCTCCGCCGGAGACGGCTCCGACTTATCCAGCAGGGGCGAAGACGGATTTCAGGTAAGCGACGTTGGCTCCGAAATTACCCTTCACGTCGCGCGGATTCCCCGCGCGGCGGGAGCGTTCGACGACCAGCCAGCCCGACCAACCCATCGCTTCCAAGGTGCGCCGGACGGCGCGGAGATCGAGTCGCGGGTTATCCTGCAGCCACACCCCATCCTCATCGGTGCAATGGATCTGGCAGATGCGTTCGCGGCCCAGCGTGCGCAGTTCCCCGTGAAGGTCGCGACCGGCCTGGAGCGGGTTGGCGAAGTTGAAGTAGCTGCGGACGCCGGGGGAACCGATCTCGTCGAGAAGGCGGGCCTCTGCCGCCGCAGGCAGCGAAGTCTCAATCCCGATGACGACACCGGCGGCAGCGGCGCGCTGGCCGGCGGCGCGCAATCGTTGCACGATGACTGGCCGCAATTCGGGCCGCTTCACGAGGTCTCCCTGCACCCCGAGCGGCAAGAAGGCCACCCGCACGGAAAGGCGGCCCATCGTCTCGATGCAGTCGCTCATCATCCGGTCGACGGTGGGGCGTTCGGCAAACGATTGCGCGTAGAAGCCCGACATGGCGACTGATGAGATCCCGACCCCGAGTTCGCGGGCCTGATCCTTGAATTTCCGCGCCAGTTCCGGGTCCCTGAGCTGGTTTTCGAAGGTTTCGCGGTCACCCAACGACCCCATGTCGACTTCAACGCCGTCGGCGCCGATTTCCTTGGCCAGCGGAAAGGCGCCCAGTTTCTGCCGTTTCAGGATCATCCAATCGCACACGGCGACGGGAAATCTCGGAACGGCAGGAGTAGCGCCCCGCCCGATGGTGGGGAGCGCCAGCAAGGCACCGGCTTGGGAAAGGAAGGCGCGGCGGGCAATCGGAAGCGCAAGCATATCAATGGCGGGACGGACCGACCCAGCGGCCGGGGAAGAGCATGATGCGGGGCAGGGCCGGCACACCGAATTCGTTGCTGTTGAGTTGGGCGGCCACAAGGTCGACCGCATGGGCCGCGATCTGATCGTGGGCTTGGTCGACACCGCACAGCCCGGCGGAGCCGGCACGGCTCCAGAAGAGCGTGGCGACGCGCAGCCGGCGGCTGTGCACCACTCGCGCGAGGCCGGGCGCGGCCAGCAGCGCCGTCTCGCTCACAATCAGGGCGTCGGGACCGAGCCGCTCGACCCAGGCGGCGAGGGCGGGGTCGCGCGGATCCTCCACCCGTTTGACGCGCGCCGCCGCGGCTGCCGGATTCGGGCCTGAGGTTAGGAAGGCGCCCTCCCACGCGCGCCTCGCCCGTTCACTGCTCTTGGCCTCGATCAGCGCCACGGGCCGCGCGTGGCCGAGGCGGCCAAGCTCCTCCAATGCCATCCTCATAGCCAGGTAATGGTGATGGCCGGCATGGTGCAGTTCGGGCGTCCAGGGGACGTTGCCGATGACCGCCGCCGCGAAATGTCGCCAATCCCAGTCGAGCGAGAGCGAACGCTCGCCCGTGGCGACCGGCGAGAACACGACGCCCACGATTCCCCGGGCCCGCAGGATGCCCTCCAGCCGCGCCGGATTCATGCCCGGATCGTCCGTCCAGAACTCCTCCAGACCGAAGCCCATCTGCGCCGCGCGCCGGCGCGCCCCGCGGATGGATTGCCGCAGGTAGGGAACCCGGCGCGACTCCGCGCGCGTGGTGTGCACCCAGATGAAGGCAAGCCGTTCGCCGCTGGGTTCCGCCTGCCCGCGCCGGATGTGAGCCATCAGGCTGGCGACGCGGGGATTGGGCCGGTAACCGAGCCGACGGGCGGACGCCACGACCCGCCGCCGCGTGGCGGCGGAAACCTTGCCGTGGCCGCGGAGCGCGTAAGACGCCGCCGCCAGCGAAACGCCAGCCGCGGCGGCGAGCTGCTTCAGGGTGACGGCAGGACGAGCAAGGACCATGGACCAGCTTCGGATGGCGGGGCACGACGGGGCAAGTCCCAGGAAGGTGAACGATTTCACCGGCAGGCCGCTTGCTGGCTCTCACGCCTTTGCCTGACGCTCTCCCCGCCCCTCTCAACCCCGAACCCATGAATCGTCGCCCCTCCCTCTGCGAACCCTTGTTGCTCGCCGCCGCGCTTTGCATCACGCCCCCGCCGGCTTCCGGCCAGAACGCTGCGCCGGCGTCCGAAGACGCCGTCCGGCTGCCCGCCTTCAGCGTGAGCGAGTCCTCCACCAACGGCTACGCCGCCAACAACTCGATCAGCGCGACGAAGGTCGCGACCGAGCTGAGCAAGATGCCCGTGTCGATCGACGTGCTCACCGAGCAGCTGTTCAAGGACTACGGCCTCACCGAGGTCTACGACATCATCGGCCTCTCCTCGGGCGTGCAGAGCTCGCAGCGCGCCGCCACCGGTAACCTCGAGAGCTACACCATCCGCGGCTTCACCACCTTCTTCAGCGCCCGCAACGGCAGCACCAACCTCCGCAGCTACGACTCGGCCAACGTCGCCCGCGTGGAGGTCGTCAACGGACCGGCGTCCGTGCTCTACGGCCAGCTCGACCCGAGCGGCGTCGCCAACACCGTCACCAAACAGCCGTCCACCACCGCCTCCTCCGGCGTCCGCCTGGAGCTGGGCTCGTGGTCCTACCGCCGCGCCGAGCTCGGCACGACCGGCCCGCTGAACGCTTCTGGCACCCTCACCTTCCGCGTCGACGCCTCGTGGCTCGACCGCGAGGGCTACCGCGACTTCGACGCGCAGCGAAAACGCTTCCTTGCCCCCGTGATCCGCTGGGCTCCCCGCAAGGGATCCTCACTCACGCTCGACGCGGAGCTGGTCGACATGGACCTCACGGGCACCGCCAACTGGCCGCGCTACAACAACCGCGTGGTCAACCCGTTCATTGTGAAGTTCGCCGACATGATCCCGCGGACCTGGAACGGCCAGGGCCCGGGTCTCGGCACCCACACCGGCAACCGCATCTACTCCGCCACGCTTGAGCACGCATTCTCCGACCGCGTGGTCCTGCGCAACGTCGCCGGCGTCACCGGCTACCGGCGGAACAACTGGGAGGCGGGCGGAACCTCGATCGTCATCGCCGCCAGCACGCCCGCCGGCCAGCTGCCCTACTCCCGCAGCCTGAGCGGCGGTTTCGCCAACGGGCAGGTCTTCGCCAACACCCTCAACCTCGCCGCCCGGCACGACTTCTCCCGCCACCACTACACCCGCTTGGTCGCCGGCTGGGAGTACGTCGCCTCGCGCGGCGACGGCGACAGCCGCGCGTCAGGCATCGCCGCCGGCGTCGGCGTCGCCACCCCGCCCAATTGGGACCTCGCCAATCCCGCCACCTGGGACCGCACCGTGCCCGCCCTCCGGGACGCCCGCGTCACCGCCTACAGCGGCACCAAGTTCTGGGAGGACAAGTTCTACCTCGTGGACGCCCTCGCGCTCTTCGACGAGCGCCTGATGCTCCTCGCCGGCCTGAACCACTCCAAGGTCAACAACCTGTCGCTGAACTACCTCGCCAACACCCGCGTGCGCATCAACCGCGACCGCACCACGCCGCAGTCGGGCGCGGTCTGGCGCATCAACCGGGCCTTTGGCTTCTATGCCAATTACTCCGAATCCTTCCGCCAGATCGCGACCCTGCGCACCAACGCCGACCGCTCGCTCACGCCGTTCGACCCGCTCATCGCCAAGGGCTACGACTTCGGCGTGAAGTACGACCTCGCCGACGGCCGCTACAGCGGCCAAGCCACGGTCTTCCGCACGGTCAACATCAACGGCCGCCAGTCCTTCCAGGCGACCGACGCAATCGGCGCCTATTCGTACGAGACGCAGGTGGGGGAAAACCAGGCCCGCGGCTTCGAGCTGCGCCTCGCCGCCAACGTCACGCGCAACTTCCAGCTCATCGGCGGCTACACGCAGGTGCACTCCTTCATCTCGAAGAACCCCGCCAACCCCGCGATCGTCGGCCGCGCCCAGATCCGATCGCCCACGCACTCCGCCACCGTCACGACCTCCTACCGGTTCACGACCGGTTGGCTCAAGGGGGTCTCTACCGGGTTCAACGCCAGCTACCGCGGCCAGGCCAAGGCCTTCGAGACCAACGACCCTTATCCGTATCTCCTCGATCCGCGGATCGTGGTGAACGCCCGCGCCGGCTACGCGGCGCGCCTCTTCGGCCGCGCCGTGACCTACAACCTCAACGTCTCAAACGTCTTCAACGAGAAGTACTACCCCAGCTCGATCTCGATGGGCGACCCGACCTCGTGGCGGCTCTCGCTCGAGTACCGTTACTGACTTCCCGGCACGGCCCGCGGGCTTCCCGTCGCGGCAAGGAGGTCCCGGCCGGACGCCCGGGACCCCGTGGTGAACGGTTTCATCCCCTGGGCCATAGCCACGCCACCCCGACCTTCTTGATTGGTTTCTAGACGCTGCGTCCCCCGGGGTCCTACGCCGAATCCCACCCGCGGCCCGCATCAAGCTTCCCCCTTTCCCTGCGCCCGCTGCCGGGTGCCCCTCCCTCCCGTTTCCCCATGCTGCAAGGCATCTTTCCCGTCATCCCGACCCTGTTCACCGCCCGCAACGAACTGGACCTCCCGGCGCAGCGAAGCGTGCTCCGTTTCGCCCTCGAGGCTGGCGCCCACGGTCTGGTCTTCCCGGGGGTGGCGAGCGAGTACAGCCATCTCACGCGGTCGGAACGCGAGGAACTGCTGGCCGTGGTGGCGGAGGAGGCGGCGGGACGGGTGCCGCTGGTCGGCGGCGCGAGCGCCCCGACGGTCGCGGAGGTGGTGGCAGCCGGCGCCATCGCCCGGCGGCACGGCATCCGGCACCTCATGATCATGGCGCCCGTGGGACTCGGGCCCGAGGTGAAGGCGCACTTGGCCTTCTTCCAGCAGGTTGCCGCCGGGCTGCCGGAAACGGAGATCATCCTGCAGAACGCCCCCACGCCGACCGGGGCGGGACTGGGCGCCGCGGCGCTCATCGAGATCGCGGCGGCCGTGCCGGCCATCAAGTACGTGAAGGAAGAGACGCTGCCGTCCGGCCCGGCGATCACCGCACTGCGCGCGGCGGGCATTCCCAGCCTGCGCGGTGTCTTCGGCGGCGGCGGGGCGCGCTACATCATCGACGAGCTGGACCGCGGCGCCATCGGTGCGATGCCGGCGGTGGAGTTGACCGACCTGCACGTGGCTCTGTGGCGTGCCTATGCGGCCGGCAACCATGCCCAGGCCCGCCGGCTCTACCGGCTCAGCCTGCCGCTGCTGGTGTCGCAGGCGATCTACCGCATGCGGCTGACCAAGCATGTCCTCGCGCAGCGCGGCGTGGCCGACGCCCGTCATGTACGCGCGCCGCTACCGGAGATGGATGCGGCGGCGCAGCGTGACGTGGATACGATGCTCGCCGATCTACGGGAGGAGTTTCCCGCCGGGAAATGACACTGCGGATCCCGCATCTGCGCTGGGGCATCGCGGCCCTCCTGTTCTTCTCCACGGTCATCAACTACGTGGACCGGCAGGCGCTGTCGGTGCTGGCGCCCGCGATCACGAAGGAGCTGGGAATTTCCGAGGTCGAGTACTCCAACGTCCTCACTGCATTCATGGCGGCCTACACCATCATGTACGTCGGCTCCGGGTTTCTCGTCGACCGCTGGGGGGCCCGCCTCGCGCTGGGCGTCTTCATCGTCTGGTGGTCGCTGGCCAACATGTCGCACGCCCTCGTGGTGGGCGTGTGGTCGCTGGGGGTGTTCCGCTTCCTGCTCGGGCTGGGCGAGTCGGGCAACTTCATGGCCGCCTTCCGGGTGGTGAGTGAATGGTATCCCGCGAAGGAGCGCGCGCTGGTTCACGGGCTGATCCAGGGTGGGGCGGCGATTGGCGCCATCATCACGCCTCCGCTGGTGACGTGGATCTACGTCCACCATGGCTGGCGCCCGGCCTTCTTGATCACGGGAGCGCTCGGGTTCGTGTGGCTGGTCGGGTGGCTCCTCCTTTATCACCCGCCGGAAAAGCATCCGCACATCACCGACGCGGAACGGGCACTCGTCATCGCGGAGACGTTGCCGACGGCCAAGGCCGGCACGGTGTCGTGGCGGCAACTCGCCCGCTATCCGCAGTTGTGGGGCCTGATGGGAGCCCGGTTCATTTCGGATCCGGTCTGGTGGTTCTATCTTTTCTGGCTGCCCAAATACCTCGTCGAGCAGCGCGGCTTCACCATGGCCGAGATGGGCATGCTGGCGTGGATCCCGTACCTTTCGGCGGACCTTGGTGCGATCTTCGGCGGCTGGCTGAGCGGCCGCCTCATCGCGGGAGGGCGACCCGTGTTGTCGGCGCGTTTCCGGGTGATGTTGCCGTGCGCCCTCATCATGCCGGTCTCCCTGGCGATCCATCAGGCTCCCTCCCGGGTGATGACCATTGGACTGATCTGCGTGGTGACCTTCGCGCACATGGCCTGGAAAACGAACCAGAACACCCTCACCAACGACCTCTTCCCCAAGCACCTGATCGGCGCGACGTCGGGCCTGCTTGCCTTCGGTACGGGGCTCGGCGGCACGCTCTTCGTCTGGATGACCGGACATGTGGTGCAGGGGTTCGGCTACGGGGCCATCTTCGTTCTGATGGGCCTCCTTCACCCCCTGTCTTACCTTCTCACCCGGGGTCTGGTCCGCCAGCCCATCGCGGCCTAGCACCATGCGCATCCGATCCATCCAGGCCATCCCGGTCCGTCTTCCGCGGGACATCGCCCCGGCGCGCGGCACCGCGGGCTCGCCCACGTCGCTGGTCGGGGAGGGCGCCTACCGGTGGTCGGCGGCGTACCCCGTCCTTTATTCGGAGAACTTCGAGACGGCACTCGTGCGCGTGGAGCTGGCGAACGGACTCGTGGGGTGGGGTGAGGCGCAGGCGCCGCTCGCTCCGGAGGTGGCCTGCGCCATCGTCGAGCATCTGCTGCGTCCTGCCTTGGTGGGCGAGGAGTTTGATGGGACCACGGAGCGGATCGCCGGGCTGTGGGACCGCATGTACGCGACCATGCGGGTCCGGGGCCAGAACGGTGGCTTCATGCTCGATGCCATGAGCGGCGTGGACCTCGCGTTGTGGGACGTGGCGGGCAAGCTGGCCGGGAAACCCGTGTGCGCGCTGCTCTCGGCCCGGCCGAAGGCCCAGATTCCCGCCTACCTGAGCGGCACCTCGGGTCGTGACCCGGAAGAGCGGGCGGCCTTTGCCGCGCGGCATGCCGGAGACGGCATCTCGGTAGTCAAACTCTACTACGAGAGCGACTGGTCTGACCTGCTCGCCATTGCCGACCGGCTGCCGGCCGGGATGCGGTTCGCGGTCGACGCCCTCTGGCACCTGCCGCCCGAGCGCGCCGTCGCGATGGGCCGGGAGCTCGATGCGCGCAACGCCCGCTGGCTTGAGTGCCCGCTGTATCCCGAGGACGTCGTGGGCCACGTCGCCCTCGCCGCCGCCCTGCGAACCCCGCTCGCGCTGGGGGAAAGTTACCGCAGCCGGCGGGAACTGGAACCGTTTCTGTCCAGCGTCGGCATGCTCCAGCCCGATCTCGGCCGCTGCGGGATCACCGGGTCGATGCAGATCGCAGCCGGGTTTTCTGGCGAGATCGTGCCGCACCTCAGCATCGCGATGGGACCCCAGATCGCCGCTGCGGTACACTTTGCCGCGGCCGTGGAAAACTGTCCGCTCTGCGAGTTCAACCCCAACGTCCTCGCTACCGCCAACGCGTTTCTCGCGGAGCCCCTCGTCTGCGCCGATGGACACTATCGCACGCCGCAGGCTCCCGGCCTCGGCATCGAATGGAACGCGCGCTTCGCGCAGATTTGCCGATGAAGACGCCGGCGCCCAGCTCCGGCCCGCGATTCCTCAGCTGTGACTGGGGGACCTCGGCGTTTCGCCTGCGCCTGGTGGAGGTCGCCACGCGGCGGGTCATCGCGGCCAGCCGCGGCGATCAGGGAATTGCAGCGACCTTTGCCGACTGGAAGGCGGCCGGAGACAAGGGCGGCGATCGCGGAAGTCATTTTACGCGGGTGATCACCCACCATCTTCAGCGAGTCGCGGAGGAGGCTGGTAGCTCCGTCGACGGGTTACCCCTGGTGATTTCCGGCATGGCCTCGTCGTCGATGGGCCTCCGGGAGCTTCCCTACCGGGAGCTGCCCGTAGCTACCGACGGTTCCGATCTGACGGTCGAGCGTATTTCCGCCCACGACGAACTCCCTCATCCGGTCCTGCTTATTTCCGGAGTGCGGACCCGCGACGACGTCATGCGCGGTGAAGAGACCCAGCTGATCGGCTCCTGTGCCGTTGGGGCGTCATTGCCCCTTGGGACCGAGGTCCGGCGGTTGCTGGTCTTTCCCGGCACGCATTCGAAGCACGTGGAGCTTTCCGGCGCGCAGGCGGTTTCGTTCCGAACCTACATGACGGGCGAGGTCTTCGCGCTGCTGTCGAGCCAGAGTGTCCTTGCCCATTCCGTGGCCGGCGGCGCTGCGCCCGGCGGCGAGGACGTCGAAAGCTTTGCGGCCGGCGTACGTGCCGGGGCGGCAGACAACCTGCTCCACGCCGCCTTTCGGGTCCGCACCCGGGCGCTCCTCGACCATGTCGGTGCCGCCGCCAACTACCACTATCTCAGCGGCCTGCTGATTGGCGCGGAACTGCGGGACATCGCCGGGCGGAACATTGCCATCACGCTGGTTGCGTCCGGTCCGCTCGGGTCGGCCTATCACCGGGCCCTGCAGGTGCTGGGGGTGCGTTCGCCGGTCACGGTCCATGACGCTGACGACTGCCTGATCGCGGGACAATGGACGGTCGCGACGCGACTTGGACTGCTTTGACGCCATGACCATGAGGCCGCTGTTGCCCGATCCGATGGCTGAACGCCTGTCCCGCTCGGGGGTGGTGGCGGTCGTGACGATCGAGGAGCCGGATGATGCGGGTCCGGTTGCCCGTGCCTTGCTGGCCGGCGGTGTCGGCGCCATCGAGCTGACGTTCCGCACCGCCCGGGCCGCCGAAGCGCTCCGCCGCATCCGAGTGGAGGTGCCGGAGATGCTGGCGGGCGCAGGGACCCTGCTGAATCGGGCGCAGGTGGAGGCGGCACTCGAAGCCGGTGCCCAGTTTGGCGTGGCTCCGGGCTGCAACCCCGCGACGATTGCGGCGGCGAGGCAGTGGGGATTGCCGTTCGCGCCGGGGGTCATGACACCGACCGACATCGAGATCGCCCTAGAGCAGCAATGCCGGGTCCTGAAGTATTTTCCGGCGACGAATCTAGCCGGACCGGCCGCGTTGGAGACGATGGCGGCGCCGTTTGCTCATCTCGGTGTGCGCTTCATTCCGCTCGGTGGCATCAACCTGGCTTCGCTGCCGGCATGGCTCGCGTCCCCGTCGGTGCTCTGCGTCGGTGGTTCGTGGCTGGCCCCGCGCGACGTCATCCAGCGCCGTGATTGGGCCGCCGTGAGCCGCAACGCCGAGCAGGCGGCGGAGGTCGTACGCGCGCGTCGGTGAATCCTGCCTCGATCCCCTCACCCACCCGAACCCAGTCCCATACCCCATGAATCGTCTCCTCCTTCTCCTGCTTGCCGTTCCTTCGGCAGTCACGGCGGCCGATCCTGCTTCGGCGGGATCGCCGCGCGATGACGCCCGTTGGCTGCGCGAAAAAGGCATCCTCATCTTCCAGGACGCCTTCGACCGGAAGCTCGACGGCAACGGCCTTAAGGCCCTCGGCAACGGGTGGGAGAGCGCCACCGCCGAGCGGGCGCCGAACGTGAAGCAGGCTGCTCTCGACCAGGGCATCCTGAAGATCAACAGCGACGGCAAGGCGGCGGGCCACGGCGTGCACATTCATCACGATGCCGGCTTCGCCGACGGTGGAACGACCCTGCGCTTCCGTTTCCCCGGTCTCAACAAGGGGGAGACCTTCACCGTCGGACACGTGGACCGCGAGATGAAGGGCGTCCACGCCGGCCACCTGTGCTACGCGAACCTTTATCAGGCCAGCATCCTGTTGCGGGACCACAAGACCGGGATCAGCGAGGAAAAGCTCCGGGCGCGTCGCGCCGTCTTCCTCGACAAGAAGCAAAAGCTGCCGGCCGACCTCGATGCAGTCCTTCAGACCAAGGAGAAGACGGTCCCGTGGAAGGCTGACCAGGAATGGCACGACCTGACGTTGGCCTTTGAGGGGGACGAGATGCGGTTGAGCATCGACGGCCGGCTCGTCGCGGCCCACCGGTCCGAGGGCTTCGCGCACCCCATGAAGCGTTGGCTCAGTTTCTCCGCCGCGAACACGGTGTGGATCAGCGACGTGAAGATTTGGAAGATCCGGTAACCATCCCCCTCCCATGCACTCCTCCGTCCGTTTGCCCATGCTCTCCGTCCTCGGTTTCAGATCTGTCGTCTTTTTTGCCGGCCTGCTCCTGACGGGAGCGCGCCTCGTCGCGGCCACCTCGGTGGCGGTCAATGATCGTGTCTGGCTGGAATCCAAGGGGACGCTGCTCTTCGCGGACGCGTTTGAGCGGGAAGAGACCGGCAACGGCGCGAAGGCCATCGGCAACGGCTGGAACAGCGCCACGGCCGACCGTGTGCCGCATATCAAGATGGCCGATCTCGACGCTGGGATCCTGAAGATCAGCAGTGCGTCCAAGGAGGCTGGGCACCAGGCCCACATCCATCACGAGGCGGGCTTCGCCGACGGTGGCGCCGTGGTCCGGTTCCGCTTCCCCGGACTCAACAAGGACGAGTCCCTGCAACTCGGGTTCGTGGACCGGGAGACTCAGGGCATCCACGCCGGCCATCTCTGCTACGGTGTCCTCAGCAAGAGCAGCCTGATGCTCTGGGATTGGAAGACCGGGGTGGGAAACCTCGAGATTCGGAAGCGCCGGCAACCCTACCTCGACCGCAAGGAGGCACTGCCCGCCGACCTGGACGCCCTGCTCAAGACCAAGCAGCTGACCGTGCCCTGGAAGGCCGACACGGACTGGCACGAGCTCGTCCTCGTGACTGAGGGCGACGAGATGCGCCTCAGCCTCGACGGCCGTCTCATGGTCCGCCACCGCGCGGACGGCTTCGCGCATCCGATGAAGCGCTGGTTCAGCTTCCTCGTGCCGAACACCGTGTGGATCGACGATGTGAAGATCTGGAAGGTGAAGTGAGACCGAGACGGACCTCATGACACGCGGCCTGTCCCACGTCCTCCTGCGCACTACGGCCCTTCTGGTCACCGCGGGCGCGGCACCGTTGTGGCCCGCGGACGCGCCCGCGGCCGCCATGCCTGAGCGGCACCGTGTCTTCCTCGAGGGCAACTGCCAGGGGTGCCACGGGCCCGAGAAGCAGAAAGGCAAGTTCCGGGTGGATGAGTTGAGCTTCGCGCTTTCGGATCTGCCGACCGCGGAGCGCTGGCAGAAGGTGCTCAACGCCCTGAACTCGGGCGAGATGCCGCCGGAAGAGGAGGCGCAACCCCGGCCGGAGGCGAAGGCGGACTTCCTGGACGACCTGTCCAACACGATGGTGGCGGCCCGCAAGCGACTGGGGGATCAGCGTGGGGTGATCGCCCTCCGCCGGCTCAATCGGCGCGAGTACCGCAACACGCTGCGGGCACTTCTCGGCGTGGAGGTGGATGTGAGTTCGCTGCCTTCGGACGTGGGCGGGCCGAGTTTCGACACCGTCGGTGCGAACCTCTACCTCACCGGGAACCAGTTCGAGATCTACGAGGCGCTGGCGCAGGAGGCACTCGAGGACGCCTTCAACGCCCGGGCCGTGGCCGGGGTCGCAAAGAAGTTCCATTACGAGGCTGAGCAGATCCAGCCCGTCGTCCTGAAGCGGAATCGCGAGTCCCTGGACAACCAGAAGCGGACGCTGCAGTGGCTCAAGGCGGTCGACGACGCGGCCGCCCGCCCGGAAAACGCCGCGCTGGTCGCGAAGCTCCGCGAGATCGCCGCGACGGACGACGCCCTCCGCTACCATTGGAAAAAGATCCCCGGAGCGCCGAGCCCCATGACCTTCGGCTTCAACCAGACCGCGGAGGTGAATCCGGCGACCGTCTACCTGTTCCGGGACCGCACCGGGTTCATCCGCTATGACGAGTACTACCTGAGGCTGCCGCATCTGGACCGGGGGTCCTACCTGACCGTGAGCTCGGGCTACGGTGGAACGGGCTTCGCCGCGGTCCAGGGGTTCGCGATCCCGAAGGACTTCCCGCCCGGCGACTACGTCGTGCGTATCCGCGCCGGTGCCGTGCCGGGTTCCCCGGAGGACCGCCGCTTCCTGGAGTTCGGGTTGAAGGGCTTTGCCGGCGCCGGTCCCGGGACGCCCGCGCACAGTACCCATCACATCCGTGGCACGATTGAGGCACCGGAGGTGATCGAGATTCCCTTCACGTTTACGCGGCAGAGCGCGGAACGGAATCACCGCAATCTCTTCGTGCGGGAGCGGGTTTCCGCCGACGGCAGCCGGGTGGATCAGCTGTTCCAGGCTGCTTTGAAGAGCAACGGTCATGGGCCGGAGGTCGCGATCTGGATCGACTGGCTCGAGATCGAGCGTGTGCCGTCCCCGGTGGATGCCATGCCCGCCGGGCTCCGGGCGCTGGACATACCGGTCGACAACCTTGGGCCGGCCGTACCTGCGGATACGCTTCGCCGGGCGTTCGGCGCATTCGCGCGGGAAGCCTTTCGGGGTGTCCCGGCGCCGGACGGCCTGGCCGACCGCCTGATGCGGATCTACGACTCGCGCCGGGAGGTGGGCGGCACGCACCGCGAGGCGCTGAAGCAGGCGCTCGCTGCGGTGCTGTCGTCACCCCGCTTCCTCTACCGGGCCGAGCCCGGGGCGGACGGCGAGCATCGCCCGCTGGACGGCCTAGAACTGGCCACGCGGTTGTCCTATTTCCTCTGGGGCTCGCCGCCGGACGGCACGCTGCGTGAACTCGCGGCGGCGGGAACGCTCCGGCAGCCGGAGGTGCTGGCGGCGCAGACGGAGCGGCTGCTGGGGGATCCGCGGTCCGTCCACTTTGTGCGGCCTTTCCTGACGCAGTGGCTGACCCTGGACCGGCTCGACCTGTTCCAGTTCAACCGGAAGTTGCATCCCAGGTTTGACGACGGCGTGAAGGGGGCGGCGCGCCAGGAGGTCTACGAGACCTTCGCCCTCCTGCTCCGGGAAAATGGCCGTCTGGGCGATCTGCTCAGCGCTGATTCCGTGGTGATCAACGCGCATCTTGCCGATTACTACGGCATCGCGGGCGTGTCAGGTGATGCGTTCCGCCGGGTGCCGCTGCCTGCGGATTCACCGCGTGGTGGATTGCTCGGGATGGCGGCCATCATGGCGATGGGCAGCAACGGCCAGCACAGCAACCCCGTGGAGCGCGGCGCCTGGGTGCTGCGCAAGCTGCTCAACGAGCCGCCGCCGCCGGCCCCTGCGAACGTGCCCGAGATCGCGCGGCTGGGGGCGAAGCTGCTCACCACCCGCGAGCGGCTGCAGGCGCACCAGGAAAATCCCCAGTGCGCGAACTGCCCCCGCAAGATCGCCCCCATCGGGTTCGGATTGGAGAACTTCGACGCGGTCGGCAAGTGGCGCACGACCGACAGCTACGAGGTGCGGGACGAGTCCGGCAGGCGCACGGCACCGGCAAGGAAGACGTGGACGATCGAGCCCGGTGGAGCACTGCACAAGGGGCCCGCGTTCAGCGATTATTTCGAGCTGCGCAAGGTCATCGCCGCGAGGGAAGAGAACTTCGCCCGCGGATTCACCAGCGCGCTGATCGAATATGCCCTTGGCCGCCCGTGCGGCTTCAGCGATGAACCTCTCGTTGCGTCCGTCGTGGATCAGGCCCGATCCAGGTCATTTGCCACCCGCGAGTTCGTCCACGCCCTGATCCGCAGCAAGGAGTTCCAGTCCAGATAAACCCCATCCCATCATGAACGCCCCCCGCAATCGCCGCCAGTTCCTGCGAACCAGCACCGCGCTCATCGCCCTGCCCATGCTCGAGTCCCTCGGCCTGGGGCGTCCGGCCGCGGCGTCCATCCCCGCCCCGCGTCCGAGGCGGTTGATCTTCCTCGGCTTCGGCTGGGGTGTCACCCAGCAGTCCTGGTATCCCGCGATGGAGGACAAGGGCCCGGGCTACACGCTGCCGTCCGGGTTGGCTCCGCTGGCGCGGCACAAGTCCGACTTCACGATCGTCCAGGGGCTCGTGAACAAGCACGTGTCCGAGGGTCATGCCGGCAGCACCTTCTGGCTGACCGGCGCCAACCAGTTCGGTGAACCCGGGCAGAGCTTCCACAACACGATCTCGGCCGACCAGGTGGCGGCCGAGGCGCTCGGAAAGGAGACGCGGTTTGATTCCCTCAGCCTGGACTGCGGGGCGGCGGCGCAGCCCTCGGGCCACGGGCAAGGGCTTTCGCTCTCGTGGGACTCACGGGGCAAACCCATGTCCGGGCCCAAGACGCCGGTCGAGGCGTTCCACCGGCTCTTTGCCCGGGACGACACCCCGCTTGAGCTGCGGAAGGCGATGCTCCGGCAGCGCCGCAGCGTGCTCGACAGCGCGATGGACGGTGCCCGGGAGCTGCAGCGCGGCTTGGGGCGGACGGACCAGGCCAAATTGGACGAGTACTTCCAGGGTATCCGCGACATCGAGACACGGCTGAGCCGGGATGAGAAATGGCTCGGGGCGCCGCGGCCGGAGCCGGGGCTCGCCGAACCAAAGGCGAGCCTCGCGGGTTACGAGGAGATCGCGCTCATGTATGACATCATGGTTGCCGCCCTGCGCACCGACAGCACGCGCGTGGTCAGTTACCGTCAGCCGGTGTCGACGCTCCTGACCAGCCTCGATGTCCGCATCGACGCGCACACCATGAGCCATTATCCTGGAAAGGGGCCGGAGTACCTCGAGGCGTCCGAGAAGCGCGACCGGGCGCAGAGCGAGCTGTTCGCCGGCCTGTTGGACAAGCTGAAGGCGACGCGGGAGCCGGACGGCAGCACCCTGTTCGACCACACGACGGTCGTCTACGGGAGCAACATCCGGACCGGTCACAACCTCGACAACTGCCCCACTATCCTCGCCGGCCGCGGCGCGGGCATCCGGCTCGGGGAAAACCTCGTGGTCTCGAAGGACACGCCGCTCTGCAACGCGTGGCTCACGCTGCTGCGCGGCTCGGGGGTCGCCGTCGAGCGGCACGGCGACAGCTCGGGCCCGATCCCGCAGCTGCTGGCCTGAGGCTCCCTGCGCGTTCCGCCAACGCCCGCCTGGTGCATCGCTGCGGCCGGGCCTCGGGGTTGCCCCGTTGCGTTCACCGGACCCTTCGCGCCTTCAAACTTCTCTCCATTAAAACGTCCCGGAAAATCCGCTCCCCATGATCCCGAGCCTACCCCGGGCCGCGTCGGTCGCGCTCGCCGTCCTCCTGGCCGGCGCGACCGCGCCGGCCGCCTCCCCCGCTCCGGCCCGCGTCGTCTCCCTCAACGGCTCCTGGCGCTTCACCCCGGACTACCAGAACGGCGGCGAAGCCGCGCAGTGGTTCTCGCCTGCTTACAACGACAACGTGTGGGACCACGTCAGCGTGCCTCACACGTGGTCGCACGACCCGCGCTTCAACGGATTCGTCGGCACCGCGTGGTACCGCCTGCGGTTCACTGCCCCGGCCGTGGGGCCGCATGAGCACGCGCGCCTCGACTTCGGGGCGGTCTTCGCGCGCGCCCGCGTCTGGCTCAACGGCCGGCCGATCGGCGCCCAGGAGGTCGCCTACGTGCCCTTCTCGCTCGACGTCGACGGCGCATTGAAGCCGGGCGCGGAGAACCTGCTGGTCGTGCTCACCGACAACCGGTGGGACACGACGACGATGCCCGGCGCGCGCGGCGTCGCGCAGCCGCCGGAGCAGGTCTACGCCTGGTGGGATGACGGCGGCATCATCCGCGACGTCACGCTGTCCGTGTTCCCCGCGGTGCACGTCACGCGCCAGAAGGTCGAGGCGCGGCCGGACCTCGCCGCCGGCACCGCGGCGGTCCGCGTGCGCGTGAAGGTGCGCAACGCCGGCTCGGCACCTGCGATCGCGCCCGTTGAAGTGGCGCTGAGCCGGGACGGAGTGCCCCTGCCGGTGCCCGCGGCCGCGACCTCCGTCGCCCTGCCCGCCGCCGGCGAGGCGGAGACCGAGGTTTCGTTCGCGCTGCCTGCGGCGGAGACCCAGCTCTGGCAGCTCGACGCCCCGGTGTTGTACCAGGCGCGGGCCCGTGCCGGCGACCATGCGGCCGATCCGGTGAATTTCGGCCTGCGCAGATTTGAGGTCAGCGGCGAGCAGTTCCTCCTCAACGGGCACCCGATCCGCCTCGCGGGCGCCAATTGGCACGCGAGCCACCCGGACTGGGGTCAGGACCAGCCGGCGGCGGGCGTGACGCGCGACCTCCAGCTGATGAAGGAGGCCGGGTTCGTTTTCCAACGCTTCGCGCATTATCCGGTTTCGCCCTTGATCCTGGACTGGGCCGACCGCCACGGGATGCTGATCATCGCGGAGGCGGGGAACGCCGGCGGCACCGCCGCCATGCTGGCTTCGGAGTCGCGCCGCGCGGCGTTCCGGAACCTTCACCGCGCGATGATGGAACGGGATTGGAACCACCCGAGCGTCGTCGCGTGGAGCGTGGGCAACGAGTACGCGGCCGACACCCCCCAGGGCGTGGCATGGACGAAGGACATGGCGGCCTTCACGCGCCAACTCGACCCGACGCGCCCCGTCACGTTCATCAGCAACACCGTCTCCAAACCGTCGCTCAAGGCCGCCTCCGACGAGGGCTCGGCGTTCGTCGACTTCGTCTGCCTCAACACCTACGGCCGCACGCCGCGCGAAAACGCCGCGAACATGGATCGCGCCCACGCGCTCCATCCCGGCAAGCCGCTGCTCGTCACCGAGTACGGGATCCGGCACGACTTCGTCGGCGACGAGACCGAGCGCGTCGACTGGTTCCGCGAAATGCTCGCGGTGGTCCGCGCGCGGCCTTTCGTCTCGGGCCTCTCCGTGTGGAGTCTCAACGACTACCGCAGCCGCTACGTGGGAACGAATCCGAACGGCTGGCGCGAGTGGGGACTCCTCGCGCCCGACCGCACGCCGCGCGGGGCTTATCACGCGCTACGGCGTGAACACGGGGGGTACGTCCTCCTTTCCGCACGCATGGCGGCCGGCCGGCTCACCGTGCGGCTCGCTCCGAGGACCGATTTCCCGCTTTTTCCGCCCGCCGCGGCGGAACTGCGCGTGGCGTTCACCGACGGGCAGAACCGCCCGGTCGCCACCGTGGCCTCCCCGCTGCGTACCGATGGGCCGATGGAGTTCGCGGTGCCCGCGGGGGCGGGCATCTACCGGCTCGAGGTCTGGCGCGGCGGCTTCCGCACGGCGACCTTCGGCGCGGCCAACGCGCCGGCGGAGGAGACGCGCCCCTGAGCCGGGCCGGGACGCTCCGCCTCCTCGAACAAGATGCCCCGCCTTCGCCACCTCCGCTGGTACGTCATCGCCCTGATCTTCGGCGCGTCGGTGCTGAACTACGTCGACCGCCAGGCGCTCTCGATCCTGGCGCCGACGATCCAGGCCGATCTGCGGCTCTCGAACGAGGATTACGCCACGGTGCTGAACCTCTTCCTCGCGGCGTACACGGTCGCGTCGCTGGTCTCCGGCCGGATCGTCGACCGGTTGGGCGTGCGCGCCAGCCTTGCGCTGTTCGTTGCCTGGTGGTCGGTGGCGAACATCCTCACCGCCTTTGCGCGCTCCGCTGCTTCGCTGGGAATCTGCCGCTTCCTCCTCGGGCTCGGCGAAGCCGGCAATTGGACGGCGGCGCCCAAGGCCGTCTCTGAATGGTTCCCCGCGCGCGAGCGGGGTCTCGCGATCGGCATCTACACGCTCGGGGCGACCCTCGGAGCCACGATCGCGCCGATCCTGATCGTCGGCCTCGCCTCCTGGCACAGCTGGCAGGCGGCGTTCGTCGTGACGGGGGCGGCGGGACTCGTCTGGTTGATTCCCTGGCTGGCGCTCTACCGCCGACCCGGGGAGCACCCCCTGATCACCGACGCGGAACGCGACCTTATCGCCGCCGGATCCAACGCCGAAGGCGGGGAGGCCGCCGGCGACGGCTGGGGCCGCTGGTGGCAGGCCTTCGGGCGCCGCGAAATCTGGCTGCTGATCCTCGCCCGGATGTTCACCGACCCGGTCTGGTACTTCTTCCAGTTCTGGTTCGCGAAGTACCTTCATGACGCACGCGGATTGAGCCAGCAGCAGCTGCAGGTTTCATTCGTCATCTTCCTCGCCGCCGACGTCGGCGTGCTCGCGGGAGGCTGGCTCTCGGGCCTGCTGATCAAGCGCGGGGCGACGCCCGCGGCGAGCCGACTTCGGATCATGCTAGGCTGCGCGGCCCTCGTACCGCTCGCAGCGCTCATCCCTCACGCGGGCGGCCTTTGGGTCGCGCTCGGGCTGGGCATGGTCGCCGTCCTCGCCCACCTCGCCTGGCTGATCAACCTCAGCGCGCTGGTGGTCGACATCGTCCCGAAGCGGACGCTCGGCTTCGCCTTCGGAGTGGTGGCGACGGGCAGCGCGCTCGGCGGCATGATGATGAACAAGGCCGTCGGAGCGCTGGTGACGGGCGTGTCCTACGACCCGGCCTTCCATTTCATGCTGCTGCTGCACCCGCTCGCCTGGATCCTGTTGCGGTCACTCCGCGGAACGGGCCCCGGAGCCGCCGAGCCCAAGGAAAAAAGGTCCCACAGGCCCACCACTCCCGCCCGATAGCCGCGAAAACACCCCGCCCCGCTCTATCAGTCCCTTCGTCCCTTAGTCCCCTAGTCCTTTGGTCCCTTAGTCCCTCCCCTCTCCCCGCATGCTCCTCGCACCGCCTGAAACCTCCCGCGCCCTGCGCACGATCCGTCACGACGCCGACCTCGTCGTCGTGGGCGGCGGTCTCGCCGGCACCTGCTGCGCGATCACCGCGGCGCGCGCCGGTGTGCGGGTAGCGCTCGTGCAGGACCGGCCGGTGCTCGGCGGCAACGCCTCGAGCGAAGTTCGCCTGTGGATCCTCGGCGCGACGTCGCACCTCGGGAACAACAACCGCTGGGCGCGCGAGGGCGGCGTGATCGACGAGATCTTGGTCGAGAACGTCTTCCGCAACCCCGAGGGGAACCCGCTGCTCGTCGACGCCCTGCTTCTGGAGAAGGTGGCGGCCGAGCCGAACATCACCCTTCTCCTCAACACCGCGGTCCACGAAGTGGTGCCCGGTGAGGCCGGCGCGATCGCGGCCGTGCGGGGCTTCTGCCCGCAGACATCCACGCTTCACGAGCTGCGCGCGCCGCTCTTCTGCGACGCCTCGGGCGACGGCATCGTGGGCTTCCTCTCCGGCGCGGCCTTCCGCCAAGGGGCGGAATCGCGGGACGAGTTCGGGGAGAGATTCGCCCCCGCCCTGGCCTCGCGGGAACTGCTCGGCCACTCGCTTTACTTCTACTCGCGCGACACCGGACGCCCCGTGCGCTTCGTCCCGCCGGCCTTTGCCCTGAAGGACATCACGAGGATTCCGCGCTGGCGGCAGTTCAACTCGCGCGAACACGGCTGCAAGCTGTGGTGGGTCGAGCACGGCGGCCTACTCGACACCGTGCACGACACCGAGCGCATCAAGTGGGAGCTATGGCAGGTGGTCTACGGCATCTGGCACCACATCAAGAACTCCGGCCGGTTTCCGGACGCAGAGAACCTCACGCTCGAGTGGGTGGGTACGATCCCCGGCAAGCGCGAGAGTCGGCGCTTCGAGGGCGACCACATCCTCACCCAACACGACGTCGTGGAGCAGCGCCACCACGCGGACGCCGTGGCCTTCGGCGGCTGGGCGATCGACGTGCACCCCCCCGAGGGCGTGTTCAGCGCCGCGCCCGGCTGCACCCAGTGGCACGCGAAGGGCACGTACCCGATCCCCTACCGCTGCCTCTACAGCCGAAACGTCCCGAACCTCTTCCTCGCCGGCCGCATCATCAGCGCGTCCCACGTCGCCTTCGCCTCGAGCCGCGTGATGGCCACCTGCGCCCACGTCGGCCAGGCGGTCGGTGCCGCGGCCGCCCTATGCGGGCGCCATGGGCTCCGTCCGCGGGACCTGCTGCAACCGGCCCGGCTCGCCGAGCTGCAGCGGGACCTGCTCCGCACGGGACAACACATCCCGGGACTTCAGCTCGACGACGAGGCCGACCTTGCCCGCCGCCGGGCCGCGATCTCCGCTTCAAGCGAACTCCGCCTCGCGGAATTGCCGCCTGACGGGCCGTCGCGTCCGCTCACCACTCCGGTCGCCATGCTGCTGCCCGCCGGCCCCGGACCATTTCCCGCCGCCACCGTGCGGGCTGACGTCGCGCGCCCGACCGAAATGGTGGCCGAGCTGCGGCACAGCAGCCGGCCGGAGAACCATACGCCCGACGTCACGCTCGAACGGCGCGTGATCCCGCTCGCCGCCGGCGAAGACCAGCCCGTCACCGTCCGTTTCGACCGCGCTTTCCCCGACGAGCGTTACGCCTTCGTGTGCTTCCTCGCCAACGACGCCATCGCCCTGCGCTGCAGCGAGCGGCGCGTCACCGGCGTCCTCGCGCTCACCCACCAGATGAATCCCGCGGTCGCCAAGTCGGCCGTGCAGTCGCCGCCCGACGGGATCGGCGTGGACACCTTCGAGTTCTGGCAGCCGCAACGCCGGCCGGGCGGCCACAACCTCGCGCTGCGCCTCGATCCGCCGCTCGCCGCGTTCTCCGCCACCAACGTCGTGAACGGCGTCGCACGACCCACGCGGCGTACCAACGCCTGGGTCGCTGACCCGGCCGACCCGGCCCCGCACCTGACGCTGCGTTGGCCCGCGCCGGTCGCGATCGCCCGCGTCGAGATCGTGTTCGATCCCGACCACGACCACCCGCTCGAGTCGGTCCTCATGGGCCACCCCGAACGGAGGATGCCGTTCTGCATCGAGCGCTACCGGCTCCTCGACGACGCCGGCCGCACGCTTGCGGCCCGCGAGGACAACCACCAGGGCCGCAACGTGCTCATCCTCGAACGCCCCGTTGAAACACGCTCCCTGCGGATCGAGGTCGCCGCTCCGGGAGCAAACGTCCCCGCCGCGGTCTTCGAGGTCCGCTGTTACGCGGAGGCTAACCCCTAGCGCGAGCGGGCAGCCGCCCGGCCCGCGCCGCTATTCGGTCGCGTTCCGCCCGGGCGCGGACAGGCTCGAGGCGAACCTCAACCCGGAGAAACCATGCCCGCCGACTTCGTCCTCACCCGCGACACCGACCTTCCGCTCGAGACCGTCTGCCAGCGC
>JACCDO012333865.1_pt1 | contig 22293 bp, 17 predicted proteins | sample 7446101 | NCBI WGS metagenome assembly JACCDO01 (sample SAMN15323440, study PRJNA562643) | freshwater metagenome | isolation source: river surface water | place: USA:Blue River Watershed | collected 2017-08-16
TAAATACTTTTTAGTGGTTTCATTAATTTATCACAATTTTCTTTTAATGTTTTTGGATCTGGATTAAATTCTTTACCTAAATAACCAAATTTACGTACCCATAAAGGTGAAACATCAGCATCAAAAAAATTATGTACATCAAAAATATCACGTGAATTTTTATCAATCATATCTAATAAATATAACATCATAATTCTATTAAGACTATTAACAGAATATTTCGAGGCAATATATGGAATAACACCGGCATGAACAAAAATATTCGAACCAATTACTATTGCAACACGTCTTGTACATGCTAAAAATTCACTTAATTGATTTCCAGGTTTAAATACTTCACGTCTAGCATCACTACCATCTTCAATAATTTCTCCATTAGGCATTTTATAATTTTCAAAACCTTTAATACCTTCATATGATACATATCTGAAATCACCTTCAACATTCATTAATTCATGATTACCTAAAAGTGAATAAACAGCACCTCCTTGTTCTAAAGCTTGTTTATGTAAAGTTGTAAAATATTCTAAAATTCTGATATCAGAATGTTCATCATTCTGTGTTGCACCTTTTTGATTACATGGTACGCCTTTATATCTACATCTATCAATTTGATCACCAACTTGTACTACAACAGTTTTACCCCCACACCAATTACCTTCTTCATTAATAAGTTTACCAGCTCTTAACATTTTTTGTAACATATTCCAATCACCATGAATATCACCTAATACAATAATACGTTCGACGGAAGGTAATATATCTGGTAGTTCATGCGATAAATATTTTGAGCATTTTTTATGCCATATATCAGAGAAATCATAAACATTATTAATATGATTATCTAAATCAGTATGGGTTGCTCTAATTTTTAGTAATTTTCCTGAATTTTTATTATCCATTATTATAATAATTAAAGAAATTTATTTTATTTAGTACCAAAATAAATAAATAGTTTATTTATTTTCACTACTAATTATGCTTTATAATATTTTAAAGAATTGAACCATATTCCATACCATCATAACCATCCATACCAAAATCACTACCACATTGTCCTGGTTTAGGTAATTCAGTTTTAGATTCAGCAACAGGTTCAGCTATTTTTTCAGCAGGATAATCAACTAATTCATACATGTTATCATTATCCCATCCTAATGGTACTTGTTCGACAGGTTTAGCTTCTTCAACTGGTTTAGCTTCTTCGACAGGTTTAGTTTCAGCAGGTTTGGCTTCTTCAACAGGTTTAGATACTGAATCACTTTTAACTAGTTCTTCAGCTTTAGTTTCAGCTTTAATAGCTTCTTCAGCATGTGCTTTAGCAGATTCTAAATCACCTTTAGCATGTGCTTCAGCAGCAGCAGCTTTATGTTCTTCAGCAGTTACTAATAATTCAACTTTAGCTGTTTCTTTTGCGGCTTGTTCAGTATGTTGTTGAGCAGCTTCCATATCACCATTTTGTTTAGCAGCTTCAGCAGCTAATATTTCAGCTTTAGCAGCTACAGCGGCTTCTGCTTTAACTTCTTGTTTAACACCTTCAATTTTATGAGCATCAGCTAATTCAGTGTTTCCTTCAGCTTGAGCTTTTTCAGCAGCATTGTAGTGTGCTTCAGCTCTTCTTCTGCATTCTTCTACAAATTGTTCCCTTGATGGGGATAAAGGAATTGTAATTTCTTTAACTTCGCTGGTAACTTCAGTAAAAGCATCAGCAGGTCCTGCAGAACTAGATACTACTTTATTTTGGGCAACAACAGCATCAGCAACTTGTTTAACAGCAGCTTCAGATGCTTCTTTTTGAGCTAATGATTGAATACTAACTAATAAAGCAGTAGCAGAAATTATAGCGACAGATGGGTTTTTAGTGGCAATGTATGCGATTAAAAACATACATATTAATTTAATCCAAGCATTATCAAAAAGTTTTACAACACTTGAAGGAAGTTTTGGAGCAGCCATGGCAGCATATAAAACAAGTAACATCCCAATAACAGATGATGCGACTTTATTATTATCTAACATACCTAGTGCTTTATTAACATAGTTTGACATTTGGTTAACGGTGTCCATTATAATATAACTTGGAAAAAAATCTTAAACATTTTATAAATATTGAAATATAAAAACTAAACTTCATTAATTTATAATATAATGTCAAAAACTACACTTTCAAAAAATGGCTATTCTATACCTATAAATGACAAAAATAAGCACCTTATTGATATTATTAAAAAAGAACTTACTGTAGAACCATTTAAAACTTTTCAAATCGGAAAACAAATAGATCAATCATTTACAGTTTATCAAGAAACAGAAACTTCTATAATTGTACCTAAATATTATGGTATTAGTAAACTTGGATTACCAGATATTAATGAAGAAGTTAAAGGAACAAAAATTAAAACGAAATTTAATGGTGAATTAAGACCAGCACAAAAAGAAATTGTTAATAAAATTGTTCCTCATATTAAAGAAAAAGATGGAGGGGTTTTAGTTTTACCTTGCGCAGCTGGAAAAACTGTTTTATCTCTATATTTAGCATGCTTATTTAAAGTTAAAACACTTGTTATTGTTCATAAAACATTCTTATTAAATCAATGGAAAGAACGAGCAGAACAATTTACTAATGCCAGAATTGGTATTATTCAACAAAATAAAGTTGATATTGAAGATAAAGATATTTGTATTGGTATGTTACAATCTATTGCTAAAGATAAATATGATCCATGTGTTTTCGAAGATTTCGGTCTTGTTATTTTTGATGAAGCACATCACGCACCTTCTGAATACTTTTCTCGTGCTCTACCAATAATTTCCTCAAAATTAACTATTGGATTAAGTGCTACGCCAAAAAGATCAGATAAACTCGAAAAAATATTATATTGGTATTTTGGTGAAATTATGTATAAAACTGAGGTAGAGGCAAATAATAGAGTTTTAGTTAAAATTATTAATTATGATATTGAACATGAAAAATTTAAAGAATTCTTAATGTATACTGGAGATGTTAATAGAGCTAAAACAATTAATAAAATTACAACTATTGGTAGAAGAAATAAATTTATTATTGATACAATTGAAGAAGTTTTATTAGAAAATGGTCGTAAAATTATGGTTTTGTCTGATAGACTTGAACATTTAAAAGCACTAAAAACAAGACTGGACGAACGTGATTTAACAACTAGTGACTTTTATATTGGAGGTAGAAAACAAAAAGATCTTAAAAAAGCTGAAGAAGCTCAAGTAATTTTTGCTACATTTGGTATGGCTGCTGAAGCCCTTGATATTCCCGATCTTAATACTCTTTTTATGGTAACATCACGAAAAGAAGTTGAACAAGCTGTCGGACGTATATTAAGAAAAATTGATCCAGATATTAGACCTACTGTTTATGATTTTACTGATCAATTACCTAGTTTTGTTAATCAAGGTAGATCAAGACGAAGATACTATAAAAAAAATGGTTTTGAAATGAGAATTACTGAAGTTAAAAATAATGAAATCATTAGAGAATATGATATTAATGAAGTTACGGATTTAAAACAAGAAATTGTTAAAGTTGATAACGAACAAGTTGATTTTATTGATTAAATTTAACTACTTGTTAGTATTCACAATATTCAGAAAAGTCTTAATTTTATTTACATAATTTCCATTACGTACACCTTTTGCTTGTTCGTAATCTTTAATAATACTTTCTGGAATACAAATGGCATTGGCAAGCTCTTTTTGTGTTAGTTTCCTGGCTACACGGGCTTGTTGCATTTGTTTAGCAAAAACGGAATCTATCATCACTGGTTTAATAATCGGTTCCGCATCTGGATTCTTTTCGTCATAAATTTTCTCCATCTTAATAGCATTCGGTGTTGTATTAATATGTTGTTTAACAACCTTTGTTGTTTTAACAGCAGGTTTGTTCTTGGTAAGAATAATTGGTGTCCATTGTTGATGATCCATTACTATTAATACTTTTTATTATTAATAGTAAGAAATTCAATTTTTATTTAAATCATATGATCTAAATATATTAAATAAATATAGAGTTACTACTGATCCTAAAAATACCCATGTTATACTGTCATTATTTACAGGATATAAAGCAATACAACCAGCAATAAATAATACAAAAAATTTTAAGATATATGATGTGTCAAACAAATTATTTAACCATTTTGGTACTGGTTGTAATGTATAACCCATAAATACACCAGTAACTAATAACAATAATATTCTTAAATAATTATTTTTAAAAATATCATTATTAATTTTAACAAAAGTATCAATAACTGAAACACTATTATCCATTATTTATATTCAGAAAATATATTTAATAAAGCTTGTTTATTTTTATGTGTACTTGTTATATACCATTTTTTAACTTCAGGATTCCATAAAGCACCTAATTCTTTTGCTTTTTCTTTTGAACTATAAGATACATTTATATAAATTTTTGAATAAGGACATGATTCCACACCTAATGCTTTATTTGCCAATAAATCAGCAAACTCATTACCAACTGAATGAACATCACTTAATTGAGTATGTGCTTTAATATGTATAAATTTAATATTATGTTTATTTTTATATAATTCATACGCTGTCCTAACTAATTCTTTATTAGGAATTTCTTTGATCCATTTATTTTTCTCACATTTTTCTCCATAATTTCCAATACATTTTAATACATATTCTGAATCTGTTACTATTGTTATTTTTTTATTTTTATCAATATCATCTTTTATAATATCGTATGTTTTTATAACAGCACTTAATTCTGCTGTGTTATTAGATTGTTTTCCTTCAATCTTTTGTGATATGTTTCTTTTGTCATCCGGACCAAAATACACACCAATTCCAGCTATAGCATTTGGTTTTCCATTATTTATACAAGCACCATCTGTATATACATAATAATCTGTATCATTAAGCATTATTAAGTTATTTTTAATACTTAATAATGAATAATTCAATATTTATTTTGTTTTGTTTAATTTGTTTTTTAACTTTAGATATTTTGTTTTATATTTGATATATTTACTAAAGAATGTTCTATCTAGGGGTATTTCTATTCTTTGTCCTAAATTTAATTTTATTTTTTTTGGTTCACTAATTTGTTGAGTTTGTTTTGAACCAGTATCATATGTTACCATGTGTTGCCGAATAAAACCATAATCAGGTGGTGTATATTGTGGTTTCCAGTTAAAAACAACCAATTCTGTATCAATCAGTTTAATAATTGGACCTCCTGATAATATACTATAATGTTTACAATATGTATCAATAGTTCTTAAAAGCATATAATTTCTTTTTGATATTTCTACTTGTAACCAATCACCTAATCTTTTTGCTCCCATTATTAAAAATACAATTATACTATATTGATCTGGTACATTTTCATTTACTATAATTTCCATTTGATTTATATAAATAAAAACTCTTTGACCTGGTAAAATTGTTGTTGAAGTCATAAAATATGTTACGACATATTTATTTAATAAATTTATTATATTTCTAACATTGTTACCAGTATATATTTTTATTACTATAGAATCATTACAATATGAACATATTATTTTATTACCATCAAATCTAAATACACAATCCATAAATTCAAAACTAGTATCATCAGTAGTAAATTGTAATGCTTGTAATTTCATTATACCAGAACTAGGTTCTACAGGTAATGCCTGTATTACATTTGTTTCGGAAACAAATGCTCCATCTATTTTATTCTTATCTTGATTTATAATTACAAAAGCATCAGGATATTTATATTCTTTTTTATTCACATTACTAACATCATCAAAATATAATAATGGATATGTATAGTTATGTTGTATTAAACTACACCTTTGTAGTAATAATTCAAAAGTTAAATCTTTAACTCTACTAATAATTTCTGGTGTTAATAAATTATTGTTTATTATAACAGACAATAATTTTTCCCAAATTATTTGTACTTCATCTGGTTGATGTTCTTTCACTGCTTTAATTAAAAAATATAATGGTACTCTTAGAAGCAACATGGTGTCATTATTAAATTCTTCGAGACGTACATTAAATATGATAGAAAAATTTGAAAGAATTATTTGTCTCAGTACATGTAAACTTATTGGATTAGTATTTGTAATATGTATGTTTGTCGAATAAAATGTACTAAAATAATTATCAATTTGTTGTCTAAATTGTGAAAAATTTACTTTCGCAAAATTTATTTGTACATATTTTGTTATAGGTACTAAACCATTTTCAAACCTTGTATAAAATGTATCGCAGTCATGTTTAAATTCATTATTAAAATCTAAAATATCAATGTAATTTTGTAATCTATATAATACATCTTCTGTAATTACTTGAGTTCTATCATTTATAAAAGGTAATATTGTTATAGTACAAAACCTATCAATTTCACATGATACTATTTTTAAAATATCATTAAATTCTTTAGAGAAAACATATGTATAAAAAACAATAAATATTAGTTGTTTTTGTTCGTATGTAAGCTCTATACTAAACCCTATTGAATCATGTATTTTACAGAAATTACTACGACTAAAAAACATTATTGATCCATTATTTGTTATAAAATCTTTACCTATACTATATAAAATATCAATTAAATCAATATTATCACTCAAAACTAATTTTATATCGTTAAATCTATTAACTAGATCCATAAATGTAGTTACTGATAAAGAATTATCAGTACTTTTACTTCCAGGACAAAATAAATTTTCTTCGGGTTCTACATCAATACTTAAATCACCAAAGGATGTATTTAATTCATCTAATCCATCAGTTTCTTCTGGAATAATTATTTCGTCGTCTGGTGCTGTTGATTGTGAATCTGTATACTGGGATTCAATTATATTTCTTTTTGCAGAAGGTTCAAACTCATTTGATCCAACACTTTCATTATCACTGTAACTTCTAGTACGACTTAATGTTCTTACTAATTCACTTTTACTTTTTCCTTGTTGTTCTTTTCTACCACGTTTAGTAGCAATATATTGTTTTGAACTTTCTAAAGATCTAACATATGAGTTTGATAATGAAAGTATTGTTTCTTTTAATATGGCATATTGAGGTATATTTAATAAAAATCCCGAATCAAAAGTTTGAATTGATATAATTATATCAATAAGTCTAACTAGTTTATAATATAATGTTATTGTTTGAGATTTTGTGTGTTTAGATTTTTCTTTAGTATCTCCAAATAATAGTTTATAGATATCTGAATTTGTATCAACTAATAATGGATGTGTATCAATTGTTTTATGTTTTAATAATCTTTCTTGTGTAAATTGTTTATATAACATTAAAACTTCGGGAAAAACATTTCTTGATCTTAAATCAGAACCATTTATATCATGATAACCATCTATTGTACCTAAAATATCAATATTTAATTTTAATTCTTCCATATTTTTGCTTAATTATTATTATGGATAAAAAAACAAAATATAAATTAATAAATAAATAAACTAATAATTAAAATAATTATTTCACAAGTGATGCGACCATAATACTTGTCCATTGTTTTCCCCTCTTGTATATTTCACAACTGTTAAGTAATTCAGCTATGTTACCTAAAGTCATATTACCATATTCAACATTTTTAAAAGAGCTATCATTATCTTTGACAGAATATAGAGCATGATTATTAGATTTAGTAATATCATTTAACATTTGATTGATATTACTAACTGAATCCCCATAATATAAAGAATTAATTAGGGTAATAATACTTTGTTCTTCACAGTTTTTGACACAGCTTCTCACGGTAAGATTTAAATTTTTTTTTTTTTTATATTGAAAACCGTATTTTGGAATAGATGATGTATAAGTTTTATTACGTTTACGAAATAAAATACTTTGCTTTACTCTAGCACTAAGTGTTTCTATTTCACGTTGTCCATCAATAACTCCATTTATAATAGATTTAAGACCAGATGTATCACATGTTGATATATTTGACTGAACACTATGAACAATAATTGATTTTGATTGACATAGTTTCAAAATCAAACCAAAACCACTATAATCTCTCGATAATCTTGATGGTTCATACATTATTAGATGACAATTACTGTTTCGATTAATCATATCGATCAATTTTGTTTGATTATTTATATCTTTGGCTGATGTTGTTTCCATAATATGTTCTAATATTTTGTAATTATGTTCAAAACAGTATTTTTGACATTCATCAAATTGTGACATCATGCTTGTTCCATTTGTTTGATTTTTTGTACTAACGCGTGTATAAATTATTGCTGTTCCATTATATTTAATTTGTGTACTATTAATCTTATTACACAAGTCATTTAAAACAGAGGACTTCTTTACTGCTCTAGTATTATTAGTTTTGGTTTTTACCATTACATACTGTTTTATTTAATAAAATATAAAAAAATCAACTTTTTATATTATATTATTATAAGTCACAACAAGGCTTAAATGTTTTACGATGATATATGCTATTACCATGGGCATGTAAACCAGCAAAATGTTTTTTTGTACCATAACCCATATTATTAAGTAAATCATATTTTTCATTTAATTCAGGATTAAGATTACATAAATTTTTAATATGTTCGTCATGATACTCTTTTGCTATAATTGATGCTGCTGCTATCGATAAATATGTTGAATCACCTTTAACAACTGACTTTACTATTTTCTTATTAAATTTTTTTTCCCAACCTACACCATCAATTAATAATAAATTTTCATCAATATTATCTAAATTAAATTGTTCTTTCATATGTATAATTGCTCTATCCATTGCTAATTTAGTTGCTTCTAATATATTAATGTTATCTATTTCGCTTGGTTCTGCCCATCCAACACCCCATGCTTTTACATTAGATTTAATCCAACTTAATGCTTGATCTCTTTTTTTAGCTGATAATTTTTTTGAATCTATAATTAAATCAGAATCTTTAGTTTTAGATCCCCATATTACTGCTCCAGCATATACACGACCTATTAATGGACCTCTGCCTGCTTCATCAATTCCAATTTCTTTATCCGCATCTAATAAACACTTATTCATTACTAATATAAAATAATTATTTCTTTATTTGCCAACTTTCACTTCTTTTTTAGGTTGATTTTTATATTGCCATACAGAAAAACAAATAGGACACGATTTATTTTTATCAGCCCATGGTTTTATACACTCGTTATGAAATGAGTGTCCACATGAACCTTCACATATTTCCGAATCTAAACCTTTATCTTGATTATACAAACTTTGAGCATTAAGACTACATCGACAAATTGTACAATCAACGTTTTTGGGTAAGTTATGTCCCCAGTTTGCTAGTATATTGATATCATTAATAATAAACCTTCTTGACATTAAAATAATATGAAATTAGTAATTTAGATATGAAGTTTTCAATATTTTTAAAATAAGTTCATCATTTTTATACCAATTTCTAAATCATTATCATCTACTTTTTTTCTTTTCTTACAAGGTTTTTCAATATCCATTAGACCACCACCATTATCAATTTGTGGTGATGATAATAGGTATTTGCATTTTCTGAACCTTTTCGTTTTGACAGCGTGACAACAAGGACATAATGCTTGAATATTATTTTCACTATTATTATGTGTTAGTGAAAATTCATCAATATGATCAAATTCATATCCAGATTCATCAAATAGACCATTGTTGTATTTCCATAACAAACACTCATAGTCTTTTATTCTGGCACATTTGTAGGCTTGTTTTTCTAGTATGTTTCTTTTTGTTTTAATAGATATATATCGAGACATTACAATTTATAATGGTACTGATAAATTTATAAAAAATCAATTTTTTATGATTGACATAATTCGCTTACATATCTATCATATTCCATTTTTAAACGAGTAAAATCATATCCTTCAATTTTAGCAAATTGTCTTACTTTAGTATCATCTAATGTAACAAATACTTGTGTAGGTAATGATTCTATTTTATATTTTTTACATAATTTAGCATTTGATTCATCGTCAACGTCTAAATGAGCAACAACTAATTTTGGCATTAGGTCAACACTATCTTTTTCTTGTAATTTTTTTTTTAAAGTTTTACAAGGACCACACCATGAAGCGCCAAAATATAATAATAAAACTTTTTGTTCTTCACTATTTTCAATAATAAAAGAATCTAATTCTGATACACCAGATATATTAATCATTATAAAATAGTACATATTAATAATAATTTTATTAAAAATTATTAATATGCGTTTGTAAATGAAATTTAAAGATCGTAATCATCAGATGAATCAGAGTCTAATTCAGATAAAATTGATGATTCAGAATCTGAAGAATCTAAATCAGAATCTTCGAAAAAATGTTTTTTAGTGTTTTTATTGTGTTTTTTAGCACCACCATATAATGAAGAAACTCCTTGATTTTCGCTTTGTTGAACACTAGTTTCACTTTGTTGATTTTCAACAGGTTTTATTTCAGTTGTTGTTGTTGATTCTACAGGTGATATTGGTGATTCAGATGATTTTTCTAACTTTTCTGATTCTACAGAAGATTCAGTTGCTGGAACGGAGCTTTCAGTACCGGCTGGTGTTTCTGATAAGGCTGCTGGTAAATCAGTTACTGTGACAGCAGCAGTGTTATTAGTGTTATTAGCATCAGGATCTTGTTCACTTCCACCAGTCATTTCAGTAGCATAAACATCAGAAAGATTAATATCAGTTTCTGTAAGAACAGGTTCTTCATTTTTTTCAATTAAATTAACGAGATTACGGAAATTAGTTAAGTCAGACATATTAAGACCGCCAGTTTGTTTTGGTTTACTAAAATTTGTACCAAATTCATAACCAAATACATCAACCTTTGATGGTGTTTCAGTTAATTTAGTAACATCATTAAGATTTTTATTTTTTGATCCACCAGTTTGCATAGTATCAGCTAATTTTTTAAGTTCTAAATATTTTGATTTATATTTAAGGTATTTATCTTGATATGACATTATATATTTTAAATTAGATTTTATTATTTACTTAACAAATATTTTCGCAATTTTTTTAATAGTAATTAAAATATGGAAAATTTTAAAATAAATTATAATCAAAATAAAATTATTTCTAAATTACCAAATAGCTTTATTCATAAACAAACTATCAAAACTTCAAATGGCTTAGTTGGTAATCAAACTAAATTTAAATTAATTGAACCAATATATATTGACTTAACCCCAGAAGATATTGTCCAAACATTTTTATATTTATTTAATAGTGGTCAAGGTAAAGGTATTTTTGTAAATATTATTAATTCAAAAATTAAAAATTGGATTATATTTTGTAATGAACTTAAAACATCAATTACTAAATATGAAATTGAAATTTGTAAATTATTATTTAAACAACTCGAAAATACAATTATAAAACAGAAATTCAATTTAATGTTTTTTATTAATCTGTCTAATTATCCGGTTTTACATAAAGCTATTTTTACTGAACAGAATAAACATATGGTTCCTGTTTTTTCATTTGGATCAAGTTATATACATTATGATATTGTATTACCCCTACCAAAAATTATATCTTGGCAAACAAAACCTACAAAAGGTATCCTATTTATTTTTGAAAAAAGAAAAATAGATTCGATCGAATCTAATCAGTCGCAACAAATTATTTCTAAAATTAGAGAATTTAAATTTAATCCTTATTATAAAGAAATTAATTTAGACTATGTAATTTTAGATGGTATAAATTTTGATCATAAAAAAATAAAACTATTATCAACCCTTGTAATAATATCAGATCCTTATGTTCCGATATATTTTCAGTATTTTTTAAATTCTGGTTCACAAATTGTATTAATAGAAAACATTAATCATTATACATATTATTCAAAATTATTGATGCCATCACATGAATATACAAAATGGAGTATAAATACTTGGAATGAAGAATTAGATAATTATATTGAGAAAAAAGTGATAAAAAATAATTTGGAAAAATTTAGTGAGACTTTTTTAAACAAGAAAAAATTCTTGGAGAAAATTTATGGTTTTTTAGAACATTTGAATATGAATTATGCAAATTCTCCCGTTAGTGTTAATCCATTTAATTCAAATGATATTAATTTATTGACGACAACCCAACTTGATTATGAAAAATTTTTTACATTGTTATATTCAAATTATAAATTAATACATAATTGGTCATATAGATTAACTCCATATGCTTTATTATTAAATAAATTAAAAACAAATCATAAATTTGTACCTGAATTTATAAAATTAAGTATTAATTCATTAGGATTTTTTGAAAATTTACATTGGATATCATTTTATAGAGCTAATATAGACTTATTACCATTAATTCTTAAAAAAAATAAACTTAAAAATATATTTAGTTATAACATCACTAATTCAAATGATCTATTAAACTTAAATATTGTAAATAATATTAATAGTGTATATTTTATAGAATTAAAAGATAAAACTATTCCGATGATTCAATGGGAAAATCAATTTATATCTGATTTTGAAGCTGTTATTCAATTTATTAAAACTTTACCAGTGGGTCACTCTGTTATTATAAAAATATATACTTTTCATTCTGCTCAAACAATTAGCTTATTACAATCATTTCAAAACATATATGAACAAGTAAAAGTAATTAAAAATAATTATTTTGATTCGTTTATGCCTTATAGATATATTGTTGGAATCAATTATAATCCATTAATAAAAAATAAGAAAACATTTATTAATTTTGAAGAAGTTAATAACAAATATTATTTATATGAAACACAAGAATTAATTAAAGTTGTTAAATATGTTAAATCTGATGCAGTTGTTAATATTGAAATTTTTAAAAATTATGATTTGGTAAATGATTGGACCAATAAATGGTTAACACTTGGTCTTGATTTAATATGATAATATAATTTAATATAATTATAATAAAAAATCTAATTTATTATAAATATAATTAATGGCAAAAAAATTAATTCATGGTGATGATAGTACAATTATACCAATTAAAGCTGATATGAAATGTGCGCCTGGTAAAAAATACACCGATGGTTCATGTTTTTCTACTGAATCTTTAAAAAAAATAGCTGAAAGTTATAATAATAAAAACAAAACTAAAATTGATGTAAATGCTTCACGTAGTGAACTTATTAAACATTTAAATAGTAAACTTTCAGATAAATGTTCAGAACAAACATGTTGGTTAAGACTTGATATTGTTAAAGCACTAGAAAATGAAGATATTGAAAATAATACATTTAGACCAAAAGGTCCTTCAAAAAAATATGATTGGTTAAGTACAACAAATATTAATGATGTTGTTGAACAATATCAATCATTACATAATGATTTTCTTTTTTTAGGAGCAGTTCCTGTTGATTTTGAAGATTTACCAGTATTAGGTATTCATGATTTAAATTTTGATGAATTATTTAATAAAGGAAAAACAAAAATTGGAATGGTTATTAATCTAGATGAACATTGGAAAAATGGATCTCATTGGGTCGCATTATATACAGACTTAAGTAAAAATCAAGTATATTTTTTTGATTCTGTTGGTAAAAAACCCCCAAAACCAGTCAGAAAATTTATTAATAGAATCACTAAATATATGTATAAGAAAAAATACAATAAAAAATTACCTATTAATGATGTTATTAGTAAAATTAAAAAACTTAAAAATATTACAGATGATACATTAAAAAAATATGCTAACGAAAATGATTATATTAAAAATTTAATAGGAGGTGGTTTTGATATTAGATATAATAATATTCAACATCAATTTGAAAATTCAGAATGTGGTGTTTATTCTATTAATTTTATTATTAGACTCGTTGGTGGTGAAAGCTTTGATTCAGTAATTAATGATATCACAAAAGATGAAGAAATGAATGCTAATAGAAAAGTTTATTTTAGAAACGTTAACTAATTATACTTTTTCTATTAAAAAGCTTAAATTATGAGGTAAATTATGAAAATTATATTCCATTCCATATGTATCTTTAAATACAATATCTAATTTTGATAAATTAAATGGTTTTTGAAATTTAAATTGACTTACTGATTGACCATTAAAATATAAAATACCAAAAGGTGTTTCACTAGATAAATTATTTAAATATATATATATTCTATCATCTATTCTTAAATCCCAAATTTTATCTGAAATATGTTTATGTGATTCAGTTGCTGATAATACAAAACCTAAATTTTCTTTAGACAAAATTGTTGGTATTATTTCTATTATATCATTTTCATCCGAAGATTCAATTATTATTCTTTGATCTGGATTTAATTGAATACTTATGTTTTTATTTTGTTCACTTATTTTTGAATTTAATATTGAAATTATGTCTTCAATATTATATTTTCCACTTGTTAATTCTAGTTTTACTGTTTCTCCATTTATTTTTAATGTTAAAATATTATTTTTACCTTCTGTTATATTAAATCGAGGTAATGGTAAAGAATATGACATTAATTTTATACCAATGACATTATCAATTGGCATCATTGACCATGAATAATTAGATTTATTTTCAGGATCAGTTATTTCTACTTGTAAATGGGATGATTTAAATAAATATTCATGATTAGATATTAATTGTTTTAATTCTGAATCTTTTTTGATTATATCTAATTCTTTAAGATTTAATTCTGATAATTTTGAATTTATCTCCTCGTTTTTATTATTTAAACTTTCAAATTCTTTTGCTATTTGTTGTTTTACTTCAATAATTTTATCCATTTCACTTGGTTTATTTAATTGTTCTCTTAAATCATCTGTTAGTTGTTTTAATTCTCTATTTTCATAAGATAATTTATCAATTAGTTCTTTCATTTCCCTAATTTTATTAGTATCTTCTCTTATTTCAACACCAATATTTTTCATACTAGATTTTAAACTATCATATTGCTGTCTTGAATCATTATGTTGTGATTTAATTTCCTGCTCGCGTAATTGTTGTTGTCTTATCATTTCTTGTTCTCTTTCTCTTTGTCTCTGATCACGTATTTGTTGTTCTTTCATTTGTTGATATTTTAACATTTCTTGTTGTTTACTTGTGTCAGATCTTGACTGTTGTGATCTACTAGTTGGTACTACATTAGTATCTCCTCTTGGATAATTTTCACTTGTAAAATCTATTTTACCTGATTGTGATATTGGTTCTATATTTTCTCTTTCTGATGTTAATCTTTTTAACCGCTCATCAAATGGTAAAGTATCTTCTTCTATTTCTCTATCAATTAAAGGCATGTCAATATTATCAAAACTATATAAATCACCACTTGAATTTGCTAAACCATTAAATCCATTATCAAATTGTGATGGTTCAACATTATTATATTGTTGATTATTTCTTTTCATGTCTTCAAATTGTTGTCTCGGGTCGTTTTTATTAAATTGTTGTGTGCTACTTTGTGGTCTATCACCCATATTATTATCATCAGACCTGATACTTGTTTTTCTTGGTTTTAAAAAATCTGGTGTTGTTGGTCTTTGATTTTTAATAATAACTTCACTTTCTCGTGACTGTTTAATATCTGACATACGTGAATTAATATCTTCAAGATTTTTACCACTATCATACGAATTAAATCTGTCCATATCACTTAAACTATCTACAATTGGTCTAAATGCACTATCTAAATTTGATTCATATGTATTCATACCTGATGAAAAACCACCTAATTGTTCTGGTTGTTGTCTTCTTTGTTCTGCTGATTTAATTCTATCATTTAATGGTAATTGACTATGTGCTTTTGTAAATTCTGGTCTATCTTGAACTTTATTTCCGGGAGTTTGGGCTGATTTAAAATCACGATTAAATTTTAAATCTGCCGCTGATTGTCCTTGACTATTTATTATACCTGATTTTTTAATATCAGTTATTGTTTCTCTTAAACTATGTGTTTTAAATTGGTCAAATACTTGTTTAACATTAGAATTATTAATTTGATCAATATTTATTGCCTTAAATATACCTTTCATATTTTTTACTAGTATATTTATAATTTCTGCTTTACCCTCTTTCGATAAGTGCTGACAATTTGTTTGTTGTAATACTATCTTATTCAATTCTGATATGGAATCTTTTGAAAAGAACATCTTTTGAACTTGTTCTGCCATTATTAAATTAAATCATACTATTTTTTTTAATCGTTTTATATAATATTTAGTGCGTTCATATACTTAAAGGAATACATTATTAATTAAAATACTTATACTGATTTCTCAGATTTTATTGATGTATCAGAATCATAATCTATTTTTTTTGTTTTACTAGATTTTGATTTAGCTACTTTTTCTTTCTTAGTTACTTTTACTTCCTTTACTTCTTTTTCTTTTTTGGTCTCCTTAGGTTTTTTTGTTTCTTTTACTACTTTTTCTTTCTTAGTTTCTTTTACTTCCTTGGTTTCCTTAGGTTTTTTTGTTTCAGTTACTTTAGTTTCTTCTTCAGCTTTTGTTTCTTCATCAGATTTTATTTCTTCGGATTTATCCATATTATTAGGTTTCTCCATATGATCATTTTCTTCAAATTCATTTTGTTTAGTTTTGTCATCATGATCACTAATTTGGGGTAAAAATGTATTATCATTTGTTTCACTATCTGGTGATTTAATTATCATTGTTTCACCATCAAATGTAGCAATTTTATCCCATGGAGGATAATATATATCTGATGAAGAATATTGATCTTGTTTTAAAATTCCATGAATAATTAGGGCCATTTTAGCAGCATTTTGTTCACCTTCTTTTTTACTAGAACCAATACCAAAACTAATACATCTATTTTCAAGAGGTGTTGATTCATTTGAATCCTGTTTTTCCACACCCATAATATATTTTCTTTTATGTGGAGGACCTTCAAAATGAATTGTTACATATTCAGGAAATTTCCATTTATTTTGATGATGAACTCTTAATAATTGATCTTTGTAATTATTATCACAATATAGTTTTTCTGAATAATCAATTAGTGTTTCTAGTAAATTTACAATTAAAAACATACATGGTTCAAAACCATTTGATAAAAATAAAGCACCAATAAAAGATTCAAATACATCTTCATGAATTTTTTCAAGACTACGACCATTCATAGACTCAATTTGTTTGCTAATAATAAAATATTTACTTAGACCTATTTCTTTTGACATTATTGATAAATTTTTTTTGTCTTCAATTTTTGTTTGAAGTCTTGTCATAAATCCTTCATCTTGTCTGGGATATCTATGAAACAAATACATTGATACAATAACCTTAAGCACACGATCACCAAAATATTCTAGTCTTTCATAAGATTTTTCAAACAAATCAAGTAATTCAGGAGGATTACCTAATTCATCTTTAGCAGCATCTAAAATATGTTGAGGATAAATATCTTTCTTACAATATGATTTATGTGTAAATGCTTGTTGAAAATACTCAATATGATTTATCTTATCAAGTTTTACATTATATGTATTTAGTATTTGAATAATATCACTTTCATTGACTAAGATATTATTTAAATTATAGGGAATCTGAATAATTTCATCTTCACCATCAGGATTTTTAATAATAAATCCTTCATTAATATAATTTGTTTTAATCATTAAATAAATATTGTTTATATTCCTATAAATCAAACTTCAATTTTTTTTTATTGTTACATACATAAAAAATTAAATATAAGAGTGGTTATTCTGATGTGCTGTTATAATGTCACATACATTTGTATCAAGTTTTTCTAATAATTTAATATCATAAATTGGTTGTGAATAAATTTCATTTAATATTTTGGCGATTTTAACAGTTGATAAATTTGGTTTGATATTATTTTTATCAACATTAGGACAGCCCCCAATATTACCTAAAGAAGTATCAATAGATACCAAATCTTCGTGATACTTTCTAATAATTTCTGGAATATTGATATCATTATCATCAGAATGAATATGTAATGATAATTTCCCAGTTGATTTATATTGTTGAATATAATTATCTATCTGAACAATATTATAATGACCAATTGTATCAGATAATACAATTTCTTCTACATTTGGATGTTCACTATATTTTTTCATAATTGTATCAAGATTTTTAATATGATTTGAATTTAACGACCCTTCAAATGGACATCCAAAACAACATGAAATATATAATCTGGCTTTTACTTTATGTTCTAAAATAGTATCAATATCTGCTAAATTTTTTTCTAAAGTCATTTTTGTATTTTTCATAATAAAACTATCAGAACATGCTGTAATTAATGAATACCTGGTAACTTTTTGATGATTAATCCAATTTTTAGCTTCAATAAATTTAGTATAATTTGGTACCATTAAACATAATGTTGTATCTGATAAAACACCTGGTTTATACCGATATGATTCAAATTGACTCATAAAATCACACTTACAAGTCGAATTAATACGTTCACATGGATCAACAAAATTAATTGATTTTAAAACATCTTGTGAATTTTTCATTTCTTGAATTTTTTGTGAAACATTTGATCCAATTTCAATATGTTTAAGACCGGCTTGTGACATCATACTTAACATATTTAGTTTTGTTCCAACTGTAAATATTGGTCCTGGTGTTTGTGATACTAAATTTTGTATACCATCACGTAATGTAACATCAAATAGTTTTACAAATTTAGTTGGTCCAGAACTATTTGATGCTAAATGTTGCATACCATCACGTACAGATCCATCGAGTAATTTAACAATTTTTCTTGGAATAGTGTTCATTATAGTAATATATTTAATAAATATAATAATTACGATTCAATTTTTTTTAATTTTATATAAAATCTAGATAAATAATATAGATTATAATGTCATTCTCATTATTTACTGAATTAGGAATACAAAATTCAAAATCAAAAGATTTGTTTAAGCAATTTATTACTTCACAACCTCCATTAGAAGCTGCTGATGAATTTTATAATAGTACTGTTGGATACGTTTTACTTGATATTTTGGAAAATATAGATGATATAATAAATGATATTGAATTAACTCAAAAATCAAATAATGAAATTTTAATGGAAGATGATGAAGAATTAGATAATATGTTAGAAGTATTAAATAAAATTAAAGAAAAAATAATAGAAATTGTTAAAGCAAAACCAGAAGCAGAATTTGAACGTCCTGCTGAGGTACCAGTGCCTGTTAGAGTACCACGTGAACCCAGAGTTATTAGTGCTGCTGCTGGACTTAGTGCTGATGAAGAATTAAATCCTGAATTAGGTTGTGTATTTGAAAAAGAAATAAGACGCACAAAAAGAGGTGTTTTACCCAAACAACCTATTCAAACGGAATTATTTACTATTGATCGTATGAAAAAACACAGAACTTGGATAACTGGTGAAATTGAAAGAACACTTGCTCAAATTGAAACAAATAAAACAGAAAGTAGAGCAAGCGGAACATCCGCTAAAGATAAAAAAATATTAGAATCACAAAATATTGCTTTACAAAAAAAAATAGAAAAATTACAAAAACAGCTTAAAATTCAAAATAGATTAATTGAACAAGAAAATGCTGATATTACACCTTTACGTGAAAAGCTTAAACAATTATATTCATTATACAGAAGATCCAATCAAAAATTATTAGATATTTTAGTACCAAATATGTCCACATTACCTAAACAAATTAAACCATTAGATGATTTTATTAATCGTTTTAATGCTATGGCACAAAATACATTTGGTAGAGAAAGAAAACCAAGATTGCCTACTGAATCTAAATATGAACAAATTGAAATTCGCGAAGGACTCGTTTTACCAAAAAGATTAGTTACAGATTATGGACAAAATCGTATGTTTTCATTATTTAATACAGTTGATGTAGATTCTGATGGAGTAAAAAGTTATAGATTTGAACAATTTATATCCCCATTACGTAGTCATTTTACAATTAATAGACCCGTTAGTGAAAATTATAAAATTATTATTCAAACAATACCTATTGATGGTTATAGTCAAATTTGTGAATTTAATACAATTACTGGAGAAGTTAATTTTCAATTAATTATTGAACGTGAAACACGTCATACATATGAATCATCTTACAAACTTCATGCCAAGGGATCTGATTATGTATTAAAATTAAATCCATATGTTGAAGGAAGAGAAGATTTATTAGTAAGAAATGTTGGTGAAGGTAGAGATAGTAGAAGTAAACAATTTGTATCAGAATATAATGCCCATTTACTTGATAGGCTAGAAAAATATGATGAAAGAATAAGATTTACAACAAATACCAAATTAAATAGACCAAAAGTTAGTGGAACATTTGGTTTAAAAGGACCATATTTAGTTTCATATATTTTAAATGCTAAAACATATAGAGAAGGTACACTTGTAGCAAATTTACTTGGTTTAAATGAAGGAAATATTGAATCATTTGCTAATGATATTCATGCTTTTAAATCTATTGTAATGGAATATATATCAGTTTATCACGATATAATTAGATTTTATAATAATGAGAAAGAGTTAATACAGCTAAAACATATTGCTGATAGACGTGAAGAAATTTTTAGAGGCGCACGTGTAAATATGGAATTTATTAAAGGTATTACTGAAAATATGGTTATTATATATTATATTAATCATATTGTTAATCAATATAACAGTATTGAGCGTGTCGCAAGTGGTGAAATTAAAAGACAACCTACTGTTAATTGTATTTTTCCCTTAGATCTTACTGTTGGTTTTGAATTTAAAGGACAAATATTATCTGATCTTAAAAATATTCTTGGTATTAATAGTCCATCTGATATATCAGCTGATGTTACTATGTTTTTACCAGTTGATAGTATTGTTATGCCTACTGAAGAACCATCTGCTGGTAGATCTGCTGGTAGAAGAGAAATAAGAGCTGTAACTAGAGGTGCTGAAATTGTGCGTCAAACTATTTCAGAAGTACCAAAAATAATTAAAAAAGCTGTATTACAACATTTAACCAGAAATTCTGCTCAAATTAATCCAGAAATACAATCCATTATTACTAGCATAACAGGTGAAATTTCACCTATAATGGAATCAACTGAATTAACTATTTTTAGATCACCCGTAGCACATGCTTGTTCTGATGCTAGTTGTAATCATATCAGCTGTCAACAATCAGGCGAACAAGCACAATCTATTAGAACATTTATGTTAGATACAATGAATTTACACCCAATGTCATCATGGATAAATGAATTACGTGAAACTGATAGCCGTATGGTTAATATTAAACCCATATTTAAACACGAAGAACATCCGGGAAAATTCCCAAAATCTGTTACAGTTAATTTGGGAAAAGAAAATGTTCGTGATATGGTTACATGTTATCAACTTGGATCTCGAAGTATTACTCCTGAAACCACATTAACATTAGGGGGTCATGGACCAAATAGACGTATTAGAATCATTATTGATGAACCTTTATACAGAGGTACTGAAGGAATGATGGAAAAAGTATCACAAAATATTAGTAGTGAATATGGTATGAGAGACCAACCAACAAGATCTAATCCTAAAATAAACATGTCATCAAGATTATTTAATGTTTTTAAAAGTGATATTACGTCAATCATTAGTGCTGATCCAGAATCTGAAACTTATGAATGTGAACTTATTAATATTGATACATTCAGACAACATTTAATTAATAGATTAGTATATAGTCGTCAAGAAAATTTTAGTAGAATATGTAATAACTTTATTAAAAGTTTATCTACAGAACCAACTGGTATTGATCAAATTAATAGACATATTACTGAATTATTAGGCTCTGTTTATCCACAAACTATTGTTGATTTATTGGCATCATCTGATGTACCCGAATTACAAATTTCAGAACCTAATAAAAATTTATTAGAAAAATTAATCAGATTAATTGGATCTGTTTCAAGTAAAAATGATAAAACAAAACTTATTATACTAGGTCAAAAGATTGTTATGAATTTAATACCTATTATTAATGATCGTATTGAAAAATCATATGAAGGTATCCCATTAAAATTATTATTATTTAAAAATGGTATTGTTAATCAATCTGGTGAAGCTGTTTCTGATGAAAGAGACTTGTATGAAATATTTTTAAATTATTATGTTTTCTCCGATAAATCTTTAACAACACAATTATATCCTATTGATGATATTGATAGATTTTTATTATCACCAGCATTTTATGAAGGTGAAACATTTGGTAGTGTATTAAATAGACTTATTGGATCTAGAACACAAACAGATCCTACAGATGTTGCTTTAGCCGAACAACAAAGACTGGTAGAAGCAAGA
>JACCDO010180179.1_pt1 | contig 22289 bp, 5 predicted proteins | sample 7446101 | NCBI WGS metagenome assembly JACCDO01 (sample SAMN15323440, study PRJNA562643) | freshwater metagenome | isolation source: river surface water | place: USA:Blue River Watershed | collected 2017-08-16
ACGAGGAACGAGGTCGACTGCTTGGGCAACAAGTTAAACGTCTTCCCGAGTGACGAGGCGGACACGTCGGAGGATATGGTGGCTTTGCTCGCTTTACTTCCTACTGCAGACACGGTGGAAGACAGTAGGGCTTTGGAAGGCGCATCAGCGAAGGTGACGTGCTTGCCACCCTTCACCGTGCCAGAGCCATCGTCATCAGCTGAGTTCTTGACTATGAATGGACCAGTCGTTGTGACAGTGAAAACCAGTGCGGTGTCGAGCGGGTTAACGAGTGTAACGGCTTTGTTGCATATCTCTGACGTTTTAACGCCTCGACTGAACAATTTCGGTGCTTGCGCCTTCATTTTTATTCCATTTTCTTCCGGCACTGCAGTGCCAGGCTGCGTTGCAGTCAGCAACGACTTGTCTAGCCTGATTGAAGGGTATTCGAACGATCCCAGCAACGGCATAGTCAAGGTGTAGGCTCCTTGGCTCTTGTCACTGTACTTGGGTGCGGTAGTGGACACGTTTTCAGTCAATGAAGTCGTGCTGCTGCCAGAGTCCGTCACGTCGACGGTACCGATCAGCATCGCGGTTTCCGTTGCCGCATTCTCAGTGCGAAATAGCTTCACCGTGAAGTTAACGGAGGTGTAAGGCGGTATCGAGACCGACTTGGGCTCCACACTAAACGGGATTTCCTTGGAAATGTCGGTCCAGAATGGCAGCTTCACTTTGGTTACCACCTTGATGGTGCCGTCACTCTGCACGTACTCGTGAGGGGCCAACTCCACCTTGATCAACCCTTTCGCTATCGACCCCAGCGTGGACAGCCGCCACTTCAACTTGCCCGTCTTACTTCCGTTATTTTTCACTTTAAAATCTCGGCTAATTGGCTCACAACTCACGCAATTACTGCCGAACTGCAGCAGCTTCTTCCCTATGTCGGCGGCTGCAAAGTGGGCAGTTTCCTTCCTTATAGTGGTCAAGCCAAGAGAGTTGGCCTCGATGACCAACGGACACCCTTGGATCGCCATCTTCAACGGAACCGTGTAGGTCTTGTACTGCTTGTTGTCAACCAGTTGGAACGTGAGTTCATCGTCGTAATTGCCCGGCATGTCGTTGTACGCCCTGATGGCGACCACCTTCACACCCCAAGGAGGCAAGAGGCCCTCGCTGGGCTCGACCTTGTACGCGCAACCTTTGGATGAAGTCAAGAATTTCCGATCTTGCTCGCGTTGGACTGTTACACTCAAGTACTTCTTACCACCTTCGCCTTTGTAACGGTTCAACCCGTCTTCGTGGGACACCAGCAGCGGGTCATGCGCGCTGCGCCTGGTCTGCGTAGGCTCGTTCAAGTCATCAACTGCCATTTTATCCAGTACCTCAAAATTTCTTATCATCAATGAAAAAGGGGAACTAATGGGAGTGAGGTTGCGGATACAGATGTACTGGCAGCGCCTCTCGTACAGCGGCACTGCGTCGCCGAACACCAACGGTTGGATAGGCTTGGGCTCCGGCAACTCCTCACCTGCGTACTGCACGTCACTCTCACTAGCTAACGGCGAAGGGATTTCACCGGCTTCCAACTGACTTGCTGTGAGACTCACCAATTCCACTTGTATTCCCTTCGCCGCGTACTTCAACATGTAGCCCAGCGGGAACTGGATACCGAAGACCTTGTTGGCAATGACATCACTCATCGCACCGGGTAAAAGCGCCGTGAATATACAACGGATAGTAATTTTTTGCTTCCCATCAAGCGGCCCGCTGTGGTTTCCGTCGGGGTACGCGATGCAGTAGCTGGGGCTGTCGCCGCCGGGACGCTCCAACTTGTAGTTAGTCTTGAGGTTCGACAAGTTCTCAATAGTCACGTCATAAGAGACCGGAACACCAATGAACACCGTGCCGAGTTGGATGTTCAACGGATACATGATGGTCTTCGGGGACTGTATCTCTGCGCGCACACTGACATATGCGGGCTCGATTGGCAGCAAAACATTCGAAGCCACGTCGGAGATGGTGCACTCAATGACACCTCGCACCCGCTCCGCAATAACCCCCGCTTTGCAGGCTACTCGTATGACCTTCGACTCACCTGGTTCAATGATCCCAACGGGATTCTCGATCACAACACTAGCCGAGACATGGAAGCCGTCGTTGTCCCCATTGCTAGCCACCGAGTCACTCATTCCTTTCTTGGGCGACGGCAGCGACGACGCTTGGTAGCTCTTGACGCTGTTGAGGGTGTCCTCGTCCTCGTACACAATCGCGCGGATGTTGTAGATGTAACTGAAGTTCAAGTTCGTGTTGCGCACGACTATCTCCTTGGTCTCCACGCAGCTCGTCCCCACAAGTCCCATGTCCAACTCACTCACGTCGAACAGGAGCTTGGGGCTGGCTACCACCAGCGACACCAGAATCTTGTCGAGTACACACCCCAACGGATTATTCGTGCTGAGCAGAGGGATTTCCAGCTTGTACTCACCGATACTCTTGGCAACCAGCAGCACGCTGATGTCCGCGCTGCTGTTGGGCATGAGCAAGATGCGGCTGGGCTCGAATTGGATGTGGAAATCACTGGCCTCGTCCTCGTACCGCTTTGTCTTCTTACTCACCAGGTCAACGATAGAAATTTCCGAGAAATTAATTTCTACTTCGGACATAGCAGAGGAGTCGTTCTTGAGGGTAACGGCTCCTTGCCACTGCTGTCCGATGAAGAGACTCTCGCTGATGGTGACGGAAGGCGGGCTGACTTGGATCACTTGCAGCGCGCCGATCCCGGAGACTAACGTGCTTAGGTAGGGCACATCCGTGCGACTGTTCTCTTGCACGTACTCGATTGCCTCGTGTTTAACCAAGTCATTCAACACCGCGCAGATCCGCGAGCCAAGCAAGTGCAGCGCAGTAGGCGTCTCGACCCATATCTCCGACAGCATTTGCTTCTCTTCAAGTTTATACTCAAAGCGTCCCACTTGGACTCTCTCTTCATCGTCGCCGTCGTTGGGCTCCTCTGCATCTGGCGCGGTACTCAAGTGGATCAACGGAACTATCTCCGGCAGATTCAACTCGTGTCCACTCCAGTCATAGAGTGCCGCGGGGTATGGTGCAACCGGTGCCACAACCTCGTTGTTGTCGGGATCAGCATCGCCATCAACACTTTCTCCTTCAAGCGACAGCGACTCGTCCTGGTTCAGCTCCTTCTTGCGGAACAGGTACACGTGCATCAGCATCTTCCGCACCCATTTGTCCAGCAGATCAAGCCTCGCTTCGACGTCCGCCGCGACCTCGCCGCGCTCTTCCTCGTCAACTTCAAAGAGGATGTCGCCACCCGCGTGGATGTGGTTGAAGACGAGGTTCAACAACGTGATCAGGTTGGTGAGCGCCGCGCTCGTGCTCAATTGGCCGTTGGGTTTGTGGTAGACAGGGACTTGCCCGATCATCCCGATGGCTTCAAGCCAGCTACAGAACCGGTGATGAGAGCCGTGTCCGTTACTCTGCAGTGACAGCAACGAATTGACTTGGTTTTCATTGGGTACCGACGCCTCGGTTGCGTTGCGGATCATCAAGAGCAAAGTGCAGCTGACACGCGAGAGTTGCGATGGCGTGAAGGACACCGCGAAGTGTTGTGCGCCTTCACTCGACAAGGTACCGCGGCCGGGAGAAATCTTGAATTCTTCGTACGCACTCACATTCGTAGGACCGTCGTCGTCATCGTTGATTATTGACGCCATCAACGCGGGATCCGCCGCTTCTTCGAACTCTAAGCTGTTATTGGTGCGAGTTGCGGCACCAGATGACTTGGGTGGTGGGAGAGACTGGCCGAAATCATCGGCAGTTAACGGTCGACGGTTGCTGTTGCGGGACCGGGATGGCGTCCTTTTCTCTCCTTCTAACTCTCGCATTTCTCGCTGGAAAATCTTTTCTCTTGCAAGTTTTGCCAGGTCGAAATCCAGTTCATCCCGATTTAGTTCCTTCTCATCTATCCACACCCACTCGAACTCCACGGGCATACCGGTGTCATTCTCAATAACTATAGTCTGGCTCTGCTCCGATCCAACGATTGCGCCGCTGAAATACAAGTCCTTTGCAACGGTCGCGCTGGTCTGCGGGGCAACAACCGAGTCTTCATCTGGGTAATCACTCATCTCCGCGGCCGCGGCCGCGTTGCTATTCAAGTGAACAATTGACACACTATTAATTTCAGTGATTGCAACGGCTACCGTGCGACAGTAGCCGTTAATGACATACTTCCGCACTTCGCCGTTGTCGCAGAGCAGGAAGAACTCTTGGTAATGGTCCCCTAGCGAGAGCGGGCTATACTCAACGTTCAAGTTGATGCTTTCTTCCTTTTGAAGTGTGAATTCAACGGGGTAAACAGTGAACGGAAGAAAGCGCTGGCACCCTAGTGCCTGCCAGTCGATGTCGGTCGGCACTTCTGGGTAGTCCTCGGGACGCAGAAGCCGGAATCTACCGGTTCCTCCTGTGTTTGTGCAAGAAAATCCTACCCTAACAGCATCACCTACTAGACAAGTACCGACATCTAGAGTTGACTTTAAGGTGAGCTGTGGCGCCTCGCGGTGGGCTTTGAGAGCCACCTCGTACGCGCCTCCTTCCGTCTCTACCTTGAAGGAATCGGTGTAGTCACCGACACTATCAGGGAAAAATATGATTTTGGAGCTAACTGCCATACCGGTGGCGATGAGACCGCCTTTGCTGGACTTGGGATATTCTAACGGCTCGATGGTGAAGTTAGCGCTCGACGGCGGGATGACCCGCAGGGTTCTGGTTATGGCCGATATGTTGCGGAAGATTATTGGAATTGAGTATTGTCCACCAACCTCATAGTCACTAAACTCGACGACTCTCGGTTCTGTTTGGAATAACGGTGTCATGTTACTGTCAACGATTACACCGGTAGCCCGCGACGACCCTGTTGACTTTTCCTCGTTAGCCACCTCGTCAGCTGCGTTTGTGCCGCTTACGATGATTCTAGACACGGATTTGGGGTCGTTGCGCGGATTCCGCAGGTAGTTCAGGCGGTGGTTGATTCCCTTTAATATCTCCTCATTTTCGAGTCTTTCATGCGCAGTTAGTTGGTGCTTTTTGCGCGGATAATGCTTCCTTTCGGGCTTTATGTCGCCTTCCGTCTCGGCTAACTGCAATAGTCTGGCATTGGTAGTTGCTGCATAACGAATAGCTATTCTACTCTCCCTTACTGCAGCTGCTTCTGTGCGAATGGTGTAATGCGCTACTTTGTCATCGATAGCAGCTGTCTTCTTACTGCGCTCTAGCTTGCGTTGCTCCGCTAATGGAGATATGGGCAAAATCCCTGTTCGCCGTAAAAAGTTTTCTTGATTTTGTCCAACTAATTCTTTCGCTACTACTAAATTTGAAGAATAATTGCCAAATCCTTCAAGTGATTCTCTTTCTACTGCTAGTTTGGTAGGCAATGAAGGGATATGCTGCCCTATCAATACACCCTGACGCTTCAAATCATCTTCTTCTATTTCTTCCAATGACTTTGCTTTCTTCTTTTCTTCTGCCATGTATGAGATTAATTGACTAGCTTCTTCCGATTGATGAACCAAATTAGATTCAATCTGACTAGACTTTTCCTTCAAAATATCCTTGAATTCATCATATAAATCCATTTTCTCAAAAGAAGTATAATAATCTGCAATAGTTGCATCATCATCCTCACTAGTCACACCTTCCGCCTGTTTCAATCGCACTTCAGCTGCCTTTTTCCGAAGTTCATCCTCGGAAAAGGTATCTTTAAATGCTGTCTTCAGCACATGTCCGATGGCGCCAACTCCGCTGTCAGCCATCGTATCCAAGTGCTTTCTCTCAGTATATTTTGCGATTTTCAGTTATACGGGTAATTTTAGGGATTACCAGCGCCGGTACTGGGTGCTATTGGAAACTGGTTAGTAAGCTGGTGAGTGTCCAGAGTCAACAATGACTTAGTGCAGAAGAAACGCGGCGCGCTGCGGGTAGTCACGACTATTTTAATTAACGCATCTAGTTTTAAGGGATTTCGGGAGTACCTGCGGTACCGGTAGGCTAGTTTCAAAAAATAACAAAGAAATAGTAGCAAGAGAGTCTCTTGAGGAGATCTGCTTGGGAGTTGTTGACATACTGCCGTTGGTCGGCTCACTTGGGTCTCTTTGCCTGCTGAATAAGTCCCGAGAAGTCTAGGAAAAAGGCTCCCGCATAGCAGAAATGGCGGAAGCTGATTTATTAGAGGAAATTGATGAATTAAAAGAGAAAATTGAAGGATTAGTATCCCAAATTGAGACTTTAAAGGAGGATAGTGAGATCAAGATCAGCGATTTAGAGGACAAATGTGATAAGATTCGCGAAGTTACTGAAAAAGAATGGAGAGTGAAACTTCGATTGGTCGAGAAAGAATGTCAAGAGAAACTCGATGCTCTTACTGCCGAAGTAGATACAATGCGGAGTGCCTTTAGTGGTGATACTAATGGCTGGGAAGAGAAAAAAACTAAAAGTGGAAGTGTTTACTATGAAAATTCTAACACAGGGGAGGTCAGGGAAGAAGAGCCCGAGGTATTGTATATAGCAAATGCGATGAAACGTGTTGAAGAAGCAGAAGCAATGAAAGCTGAATTCGCACAACTAAAGACTACATACGCCGCATGCGAGAAAAAACGACGAGAATATGAGATAACTTTGAACAAGAATAAAACCGAAATGAATTCCTTAAAATCAATAGACAAACTATGGAAAGAGAGTGCCAAGACTGTATTCAACAGCTTGCTGGACTCGAAAGCTCAATTTGATGCGCAAATCGACCAGATTGTGGACGGCTTGTCTATCGTCTCCAAGACGAGCAAGCGCTGTCACATCTACATCCCCTCGATCAGAACTATCAAGCAGAAAGTCTCTGATTTACAGAAAAAACTTGTAGTTCAAGACGCGGAAATGCTTCAACTTAACGGGAAAATACGCAATTTATCTGCCGATTTAGCAGATAAAAACAAGAAAGTGGAGCGTTTGTCGAAAGGTTTAGAAGACGAGATCGAGCGGCTGACGAAGCCGATGAGAGACAAGATGTCTGAGTGCATGTTGATGGTTATGAAGGAGAAAGCCGCGAGAGCTCAGGAGAGGAGAGAACTGGCTGATTTATGGCCTCATGACGCCATGCTGCCAACTATACTGATGAAGTATAGGTGTTTGAATGAAACCGAGAAGAAAAGGCGACTGGAAATGGCGAAAGAGGCGCAAGCATCACTAGCTCTTACCCTGGAAATACAAGCGAATGTTGCGGAAAGTAAGATGTGGGAGATGAAGTACGACGACTACGGCCGCCCCTTCTACCAGCACAAAGAGACCAACGAAACTAGACCCGAAGAGCCAGAGATTGTCAACTACAAGCCGCCTCCGGGTCGGGATGAAATGGGCAACCCAGTCGTCGTACCGGCGACGGACATGTTGAATTGGACCATTCTAACGGACTACAAGGGCGAGGTGTGCTACCAGCACAAGGAGACGGGCCAGATCACGTACATCCCTCCGGGCTCGTACTCCAAAATACCAAACGCTAAAAGTAAAGAGCAAATTGTGTCGGAGTCGGCGCAGCTGGTCCTTGCGCATATCAAGGATAAAATCAAGCAGCACGTGGACGAGTTGGAGGGCAAGAAGGCGAGGGCGGAGTCCAAAGAGCCCGAAGACCCCGCAACCAGCGCTGTTACGTCGTCCGCCGATAGCGAGGACCTGTCGGTGTACCACTATGACATCGAGTGCGTGGAGATGCTAGCCACGCAGTTCGACATGTCTAGCAAGGGCATCTCCGCCGAGACTATCGCCGCACGCAATGAAGCGCGGAAAGTGATGAATGAGAATGTTGAAATCAGGAAGTTTGATCCCTCGCTGTACGAGGGCGTAACAGCCGCCAAAATCAACGCAGATGAAGTCACAGTCCCCGAGTTGCGCGATTACGTCGAAAGACTTGCCATCAAGGAAGAGGACTTGGAGAAGAAGCTCAAGAAAGTCAGAGACGACCTCCGCGATTTCTCTTTTATATTGCTGGAAAAAGCGAAAGTTTATGAGAGTGAGATCGCAGAGCAAGAGCGCACGAAGCGGAAGGAGAAGCTGGAGGCTGAGAGGAAGAAACTAGCAACTGAGATCAGAAACTTGAGGAAACAAGAGAAAGAGAAGAAGAAATTGCTGCTGCAGACGAGTGATGCGGACGAAGACGGCACAATCATGTCGGCGGAGGCATCTACCGAGGAGAAGACCAATGTTGACGCTGTTGCGGTCGCAACTGTCCCAGCGAATGATGTTGCAGGTGGTGCTGAACAGGCAGGTGCTGAACAGACAGGTATAGACGAGACAAAGAGTGAGACTAGTGAGATCACCGAGGTGGATATGCACGGCTTGGTAGGAGTAGATAGCAAAGACATGGTGTATCTACTGGGAGATCCCGACATCGACGACATGCCGCAGTCCATGGAGTTGACGGAGATATCGAAGACCAGCGAAGTCCTGTCTAACATGGCACTGTATTGTGGGTTCTCAGAGACGCACATCGACCAGATATACGAGGACAACACGAACGAGTTCACTCTGAACAATTTGGATGTGGTGGATAAGGACAGCACCGTGCAGGACGACGTCTGGCTGACCAAGTCCTTCTTTATATCGATTGATAAGAACAGAGTCGACGCGATCAAAGAAGCCACGAATGTGGCCTACGACCCCATCATGGGATTGGTTGGCTGCAAGCATCTCCAAACCGCGCGCCTCAACCTGGACACAGTCAACGTGTCGTCAGACCTCAAGGCGCGGTACTTCTGTTCATCTGTATCGCAAGTAAGCGCCAACTTACACTCTACTCAAATGATGTGGCGAGCAAGGCAGTTGATGGCGGAAATCCTGCGGTACCAATTCCAGCAGGAAGCCGTGAGGGAAGCCATCAAGTCCCGCTTAATCGGCGTAACCAGTGCGTATTCCGCGCGGAAAAATCAAAGCCACGTCAATATCATCCGCGACGACTACTTCCTCAAGGGCGAAGCCAACGACGTGGTCAAGTTCAGCATCACGAAAGCCGTCTTCACGGATGTCCGCGTGTTCAAAACCTTTGCGACTGACGAGAAGCAGGTCCTGCAGTTCTCACTTGGGTCGTGGGTCGTGCAAACCTCCGAGAAACCCACCGGGAGAACGGCTATTTGGGACAATTTGTCGTATGATTTGTACATTCCAAGAGAGAAATTCGTCTTGAATAGTTTGGCTGTGGAAATCGTCGACAAAAGCCCGGCCATCCACGACGTGCGTAGAGGAGTTGGGAGTAAAGATCTAGCCGTTTTATTGAACGCCAACACCGGTAAAGTGGTGACGCCCGAGATTGTGCTCTACGACCGTTTCGGGCTTGAAGTGGGTCGCGTCTTGGTCTCAATGACGGCTGATTTGAAGCAGAATGCGCCGTTTGAGCAGGATCCACACGGGATCAGTCACTTAGAGGTGAACAACCACCAGTACGTCCCGCTTCACGTCACTATTGACACCGGCTTGCGCGACAAGATATTCGAGCAAAATGCAAAGCAGCGGCAGCTGCAAAAGGAGAAGGAAGAGAAGGAGAGAAGGGCCTTGGCAACGGCGGCGTTCATGGCCGAGAATAATGAGGAAAACAACGAGGAGGACAAAGCGGACAACGAGGAGGAAGCAGCGGTTGATGTCCCGGTTGTTGAGTCCGCTGATAGAAGCGTGGCTTCACCTGGTGATGCGGACAATGAGTCGATGGACAGCTTGAGTGCTGGCGGAGAGCAAGCGGATGCCGTTACAACCTCAGTGAATGAGGACAATGCCACGATGTTGAACTCGTTGGCAGCCGAGCAAAGCGCCATGTTAGCCACCTCTGTCAGCAGCACCGCAACCCATGAAAGAGATGCATTTTCCGGTGTATTTCCTTCGTTAGCGGCGCAACAGAATGATTTTGCGGAGTTAGTCTCTGATCTTCGCGGTGACAGCGACCGCTTCATTCGGATGATGATAGGGGACATAACCCTGCAAGAGGTCCTCAACCTCGGCTATCGCCCCACCAGCAGCAGCGTGAAGAAGCTGCCTAACATTGACAACGCCACGAAGTACCTGTTTAAGAAGCGAGAAATCCAAGAGGAGTCCGTGCACGAGTTCTTGTCGCTTACCGGTGACCTGAACAGTCGCATTGACGCGAAGATAACCGAGTTACAACAGTACAGCGAAACGCGGTATAATGAGTGCAAGAAGAAGTACCAGCAGATCATGGACCTCGCCGAGAAGATCAAAGGCGACATCGCCAACATCACGGCGGAAGTAGACGACTTACGCAATCCTCTCATGCAACCGGTGGAGCCAGAGTTCGAGGAGTTGGCGTCGTTGCCGTACGTCCCTAGTCTCCCAGTAACCGGCGCATTGGACGAGAAAGGCAAGAAGAGGAAAGCCATTCCATCGGCTGAGTTCAAGGAGCTCATAGTCACGGTGGAGTCGGGAGGGTTGGACGGGGCGGCGGACTGGCCCTTCCAAGGCTTCTGGCCTACCCAAGCGCAAATATTGAAGCTGAATAAGCTAATAACTGACCGCAACAAAGTGCTCGATGACGGCCGCGTCGACGAGTTGGCGGCCAGAGACAAGATGATGGAAAACTACAAATTGGCGTTGGACAAGTGGGAACTCGATGAAAAGAGAAGGAAAATGGACTTCCAGAAGGCGAAGAAGGACTCCCGCAAGGCGTATATTCGGTTAGAAAGCGCGTTCGAGAGGGCGGACCGGCTGTCTACCGAGTACAAAGCACTGGAGATGAACACCAAGTGCATCCTGGAAATGCGGGACTTGCACAACAGCAGCAAGGAAAAGTTTCAGGTGCTACGAATGAAGCACTATTTGGAGTCGAAGCGTCACCGCGAGACCCTGCGGATACTGAAGAAGAAGCTAGTAAGAGCGTTGGATGCGAGAAGACGCGCATTAGATCTGCCCAACGGAGCTCGCAATGAGATACACTTTGAAGAGTTGCGAAATACTGCAGAAGAATGTCTGCGCACGTTGCGGCTGGAGATAGTTGAAGTCAAGGATAGCCTCGTGGCGGAAGGCGTCCGACTCCGCCTGCTGTATGACGAGGAGTACACCGCGGCGATGAATGAGTACAACCGAGTCAAGATGTTCAGTGAAACGTTAATCCAAAGAGAATGTGTCGAGAAAATCCTCGCAAGAAATCTGTACGAAGTGCTGCACTTGTATGTGGACATGGAGAAGCTGCGCATTATTGAAGCCGACAAGGACGACCGCGGTCTCAAGCACACGGTGGACAATAAAGGAGAGCGGTACAGTGCGGATAAGGTGTGGGATAGTGAAGAAGTCAAGAAATGCCAGCGCTTGATCGACATTGTTATGGCCAAGATAACTCTTGCGGAAGGAATTCTGACCACCACCGCATCGACACAGAAGTGCCTGTTGAATGTGATGCAAAACAAGTGGGCCAACGACTTCACACCGGTGAGGCACTCGTGGGTAGAGAACAGTGACTACGAGAGAGCGAAGCGGCTGACCAACGACTGCGTTGCTTGGATGGCGCATCAACGGAACAAGTTGCGAGAGCGCGAGAAGGCCGATTTCGCAGATAACAAAGAGTTAACTATCCAGTTGAGCACGGCAATAGAGCAGAACGCTATCAACCTGCAAGTGCACGACAACCAGACCTCGGATATAGCCAACTCCGCGTTGGGTATGGTGAGTGTGTTACAAATGAAGTTGAATAACTTGAAGACGGAGTTCGTGGATACGCAGACAAAGCTGGAGAAGACCATCACGGAGTTGTCCCGCGAGTTGCAAGGTGTGCGTGAGAAAGCGATCATAAAAGAAATACAAAATGAAGAAAAAGCAAAGATTCTATGGGCATTCATCACTACGTTGCAGCGGGCTTGTCAGACGATCTCCGCGAAGATGGAGATGGTGTTGGAGGAGCGCGACAGCACCTTGATCAAGAGCAAGCTGGAGCAAGACAAGCTGCGGCATGAGTTGCGCACTGAACGTCGTCATTGCGCTAATCTTCTCTTTGTTATTCACGGATTGCGTGGTTCGGTGCAGCGATTACAGTTCTTATTGACGAAAGTAGTGGGACAAGCGCGGCAGGACGAAGGCAAGCACAAGCTGGACAAGCAGATCCTCCGGAAGCAGAATTGGGAGCACATCTTCTGCTTCACCCGGTTGTGTACCGACGTGGATTCCTTGTTTGAATTCTTTGCATCTCGTCTAGCAAATCTAGCCGGTAGTCGGAAGTCAGTGAATGACGCATTAGCCAAGTCAGGTGCTGCGGTGGTGCTAGCTGCACTCTGTCAGTCTCCGCGTCCGTTGATCCGGAAGTACGCCGCCAGGGCCATCGGAGGCATGGGCTGGGACAGCTTCGTGGAAACCAGAATACTCATCTGGGATTGCGTGCTGTTCTGGCGCTCTTACAAGCAGAGCGTGTTAGCGAAGGAGAACGAGAAGATGCTGTACGAAAAGGGCTATAAAGAGTACGAAGTCGCCGGCAATGAAGAGGCGATACTCAATATAGAAGGCAAAGTAGACGAGTTCCAGCCCTCCGAGAACCTGTCGCTGCGGTCGTTGATCAAGCAGCGCCGCCAATGGGCCTTGCGCGCAGCCAGAAGGGTGGAAGGACCTAATAACAACAACATGAAGCTGATCAACATCAAGGACGGCGTGATTCAGTCGCTGTTGGAGCTGTGCATCAGAGACGGATCTGTGGACTGGGAAATCGCGCGCAACGCGGCGTTGGCTATCTGTGTGGCGTCTTATGAAGTGCAGAACCATATCGACATGACGAACAACGCCAACTGCGTGCACGTCCTAGTGAAAATGTGTTACGAAAGTGATGCGGAAGTACAGACGCACGCGGCGGTTACCATCGCCAATTTGTGTCACAAAGATGAGAGCGCGCAAGACACCTTCGGCAAGGCGAACGCGATCCCGGCGCTGCTGCACATGTGCCAGCAGTCGGTGGTGGACCTGCTGGAGGCGTCCACCGCTGCATTGGCGAACATAACTTGTTATCACGATGGAAACTGCAAGCGAGTGCTGGAGTGCAACGGTGTGCAGATCATGGTGACGCTCATCACTACCGCGTACAGCCAGAACATTTTGGACCTGGATCAGAACGACGAAGTCCACGCGAACGCGGTGGAAATGCTGGCAAATGTGTCCCGATTCAGCGCGAAAGACACTACTAAATACTTTGATGGTGCCGTGATCGACGCGCTCATTGTCATGTGTGCTGCCATCAACAAGATGGTCAAGCGTCACACACCTTTGGTGCTAGGGAACATCGGACAGAGTGATCGATGCAGAGAAGAGATCAGTGACAGAGGTGGCATTGAGGCGCTGTTCTTGCTGCTGGAGGATCCCGACAACATCACACAGTCCAACACGTTATGGGCTCTGTGCAACATGATGTGGTATCCACCGAACCAAGAGCGCGCCGGTCGCTTCATCACGGAGGTCGTCGCTTTCTTGGACTCCGACTACATCCCTGTCATGTCCAACGCGGCGATATTGCTGGCGAATATCCTGTACTACAACAACAACAACCGCATCCGCCTGCTGGAGATCGACGGCGCCATAGAGAAGCTGGTGCACATCTGCACTCATTTCGAGGAGGTTTCCGTCGTAGAAGCTTGCTTACGAGCTCTTCTCTCGCTGTCTTACTTGGACAATGTCGGGCTGTGGCTCGGGACGGAAGCCAAGTGCATCCCTATGTTCATCAGCAAACTACACGTTCCTTATGTGTCCAAAGACATCATGCGCTTCGGCCTGGAAATCCTCAGCAACTTATGCATTCACCACGAGAATAGGAAGGCGATCTTGGACAGCAACGGCATCGAGGCCATCGTCAACCTGTACAGCGACAACGACAAGTACATCCAAGACTTGGCCGCATCCATCATCGCTATCTTGGAGGACGTGACGCCGCCTGAGGTGTTGGCTAGAATCAAGTCCAACATCGGGTTGGAGCGGATGGTTACCCTGGTGACAGATCCAGACCCATTAGTGCGCGCTGTCGCCGCGGAAAGCATTGGCGAGGGTATTTGGGGCAATAAGAACAACCAGAAACGTGTGTTGGATATAGGTGGCGTGGATGCCTTGCTCTCGGTGATAAGCAACCCTTCCGAGCTGGTGGAGACGCTGTTGCCGGGACTTTGGTCACTGCGTAACTTGCTGCATAACAATTTGAACGTGCAGAACCAGCTCAACTACCGAGATGGCATCACGGTGGTGGTGCACTCGATAGGCAGAGCGCTGACAGGTATGTACAGCGACCAGACCGAGAAGATACTGGAAGCCGAGTTAGCCGTGCTCGTGACAGCCATTTTGAATCACGAGAAGAATGCGCGGCGGCTACTATCCGTTGGGTTGGAGATACTGTTGGATATCGCCGATGGCAAGCTGCACGTCTCCTCTGGCACCGACGCAGTGGTGAAGAAGGCGCTGGGCTCCGAGGGAATCGTGGCTTTGTCCAAGTACTTACTGAGTATGCTGGCGCCGTACAACTACGTGGTGTGTAAGAACTGCCACAAGAAGCAGGATTTGCACGGCCAGACATGTCTGACTTGCGGTTATCGCTTGTTAGTCGAGGAAATCCCTCCAGTGAAAGAGAAAAAAGGTGCGGCGATCGTGAGCAAGGAGTCCAAAGACAGCCTGCGGGAGCTGAAGGTCGTCTCCCCCGCCAAGAAGGTGGTGCTCAACGTGTTGCCCACCAAGAAATAGACTGTGACTATGTAGCCTTTGTATTTACATTAAATTATACATGTTACTATTATTTCTTTGGACTTGGTGCGTACGGAGAGGGTGTAGAGATGTCAACGTCTAGGTCCGCGCCCTTGGGTCCTTTGATGTTCGCCTTAGGCATGGTTGCTGGCGCATTTATCTTTGCTTGCATTTCTTTCTTCATCTTTTCTGTATTCGCAGTTTTAGCAGCAGATGCTGCTGCTTTCTTACTTGCAACCAATGAGTTCTTGAGGGTAATGCATATAGGATGCTTTGCTCCGAGGTACCTCTCCGCCACCTCCACTCCTTTGCGGTACGACAATATACTCTGCTCGAAACGCTTCAAAAACTCTTGTTCAACTCCTATATTATGATATGCAATTGCTAGTACTGCAATACGATCCGCTTGTGGAGGCGCGGAATTACCCGATGCACCTGGTGGTGACAATAGTTCTTCTTGTAGTAATATAAGTGCATTTTGCGCATGTTCTAGCGCCGTTTGATGCCGTCCGAGTTGAGATAAGACAGCACAGGTGTTTATATGAGTATCAGCAGGATTCTGGACATTTGTTAGTTTTGATTCAATTTTTAATGCTTTTTGTAAGTACTGCAATGCGGCATGTAGTTTCCCTTGTCGGCGGTAATAGCAAGCCATATTGTTGAACGTTGCAGCGCGTCCTGGTGGGTCTCTTTCAGTAAGTATTTCTGCCTTCTTTAGTAATTCTAGCACCTGAGTAAATAAAAGAGTGAGTAAGTAACTGAGTTAGTAAGCATGGGAGAGAGAGGAATAAAGTACCATATTAAAATCCTCTTGTTGGAGGTAAGTCATTGCCAAAAGGTTGCACATTTCACCAACCGTCTTACACGCACTCCACACTTCATCACTATCAGCACCAAAGAAATGTTGGCGCAATACAAGTCCTCTTTCCATGCATTCTAAGGCTTCGAGATAGTTCCCTTGCTTCTGTAGCTGCGCACTGGTCTCATCTAGCCGCTGCAACGCCAATAGCTCGGCGTTTCCCTCCATTTTTCTCTTCTTTTCTTCTGTAACGAATCGCCATCGAAGCACGCCCGGTCCCAGGGCCGGTCTCGATAAAGATTGAAGATTTAGTTGTCTTCTTACACATCCAGAAGGGAAGATCACCGAGTTCAGAGGGAAGGCAACGGACATCAGCATTCAAAGCGGAAGAGAGCAGGCGAGCGCACCTTCTTTTGAGTACTCATTCGGTACCGTTACATTTGAAGGGCAAAAGGAAAGAAAGAAAGAAAGAAAGATGCAACAACCACCTCAAGGGACGCACACGGAGCAGCTCAGCAGACTGTTGCTTAGTATCAGCGATAAGCAAGCAGAAGTTAGCAGTTTGAAAGAGTTACTCAGGCAACGAGTCAAAGAGCATGTTCTCATTCACTCACGCACTCACTCATTCACTCACTCGTTCACATCCTTACTGACTCATTCGCTTACTTACTCACTTATTCACTTACTCATCAATCTATTCATTCAGGCAGATCTTGAACGTCAACTGAACAGTGAAAAAACGGCAGTTCAAAGTGTAATGCAAACACTTCAAGAATTTAAGAATGAAATTTCGTTACGTCAAGAAGATAATCGCGCATTAATGAGGGAGGTACGCAGTGAGTCTAACCGCCAGCTCTCAGCCTTACTCACTCATCTATACTCACTCGTCTATACACTCACTCGTAGATTGATAATGAAAAGCATGCAAAGAATGAAATATTTCTTGAGATTGTCGAGGCAGATGGTCGCCTCAAGGACCAGATCGACGCCTCGTTCACCGCGCAGAACCAAGCGGCAGAGCTGCTGGAGTACTTGAACAACCTAGCGATCAGAGAAAGACTGGAATTCAAAATGCAAATGAAAAAAATAATACAAGAATCACAATAATACTGTATGCTAATCCCTCTCCTACTCACTCACCTACTCACTCACCTACTCACTCACCTACTCACTCATCTAAGCTCTTCTTCCACCAGACGTGGGTTTCTTTGCCTTCTTGTCAATTCTTCCGCCTGTGAATGACGCCGTGGATCCCGCAACTTCGTAAGGAAGAAGGGCTTCTCTTGTACTCACACTTGTGCCGGTTGGAACCGTTACTTTCACTCGACACTCGCCTGATCCGGTGATGGAAACCCAACCAAGTCCGGCAATAACTATGTCTACAGAGCTCTTCCTCCAGCCCTCGCCTTTGACGTCAATGACGTGGGATTGAAACGGTCCTTAAATGAGTGAGTGAGTAAGTAAGCCAGTGAGTGAGTGAGTAGGTGAGTGAGTAAGTCTACCTAGTTGTTCTAATCTTTCATAAGAAGCAGGTGGAAAGACCAACGAACCAACGTGCTTGCTCAGGAACTCCTCCGCCTTGTCACTGGCGGTTGGGTGCAGCTTGATCTCGTTACTAACAAAAAATGTAAAGAAAAATGGTAATCCCTCTAGTAACTCCACCCTCGCGAGCCCGCCCAGCAGTATGCACTTCCCTTGACTCACCCGCAAGGTCACCGTGTTGATCGGCTTCCGCGGAATGACCTGCTTCAACTCGTCAGTGGTCAGCTTGGCTGTGAGCTGGCCTTTATTGATGAGTCCAGGGGTGTCGATCATGGTGAGACCGTTAGGAAGTCGAATCTTCAAGAAATCAAGGGTTGTCCCAGGCAGGTTAGACACCGTGGCTTGCGGGACGTTGCTGCGCTTTGCCTTCTTCCCCTTCTGGCCTCCGTTGTTGTACGTGGTGTCGAGCAGCCTGTTGATGAAACTGCTTTTACCGACATTCGCTGCTCCCATGACATAGATAACACCGCCGTGCTCGGCGGCCATGCCGGTGATCGAGCGCATTAGGGACTCGATGCCGTAGCCAGATTGGCACGACACCAAGTGCACGTTGCTTCTGCGCAAGATGCCAGCTTCATCGTTGTCTTTCTCTCTATATCTACTATTCTCTTGAGTGTCTCGTGGACTCAAGAGACCGCAGTAATCTTTGACTTCCGCGTGAATCCAATTGGTAAGTCTGCCGATGGATGCATCAGTAGGCAGCAAGTCCACCTTGTTCGCCGCGATCACTATGGGGTTGTTGCCGGCGATGCTTTTCAGGTTCGCAAGCAGGGATCCCTTGAGGTCAAATATGTCGATTATACACAGCACCACTGCTTTGGAGTCCTTTATAACGGATAGAAGCGATTGAAACCTGTCAGGAGTCAGCAGCTCGTGGTCGGACCAGCCCGGTCGCAGGGATTCCTCCACTTTGCCGTACTGCTGAAGTCGGAAGCACCGTTGACAGATGCATACTGGCTCGTCCGCGTCGACCAACGTCTCTGCATTTGTCTCCACTTGATTTTTCTTGCCATTTTTTGAATTAAATTTGCCGTACCGTTGCTCCTTGCTCATCACTTCCAGCGTGATGTCGTTCACCAGGTTGATGTCGCTCTTCAACTGCAACTCTTGCTCTTTCACTTTACTTAGTTGATCTTTTATTGCGGATATGGTCCATCCCTTCTGCACCTCTTCCTCCTTCATCATCTTGTCCACGTCGATCTCGAGGTCGATGAACTCGTCGTCATCGTCACCGAACTCGTCCACGTCGTCGTCGTCGAACATTCCTATGTTATCGGCGATGTTGCTCTGTTTTTGAGTTCGACCAAGCGCGCGAACACCAGCGATTACTTCAGGAGCTATGTTGGCTTCCTTCAAGATCTCTTCGGCCGCGTCACTGTCTATGTCGATGCCTGCCATTTCTAGTATTCTTACGGCTTCTTGCTTGCTTCTTATTAACTCGGCAAGCTTGCGATGCACAACGAGTTTATCTTTCGGTAAAAATCCTGGGTCCTTTTCGGACTTGCTTTGAAACGGTGTGCCACAACCAGGGCAAATGTAAGGATTCATCTCGAGAAACCCCTTGATGTGAGCCACCGATTTCACTTCGGCGCTGGTCAAACTTCTCAATTTCTTCACTTTATTACTAACAGTTTCTGTGTTCTGTCTCATGTTTATTCCCTGTATTTCTTTTTCTATTCCTAACTCTCTGTTTAGCAGTCTTGCTTCTTCATCAGTTAGCTTACGCGATTCCCATCTATTTGCATCCTTTAATCTCTCTTCCATCATCACTCGTTTCACATCATCTTCGCCCCAATCTTTGGAAGCATATTTATTAAAATTTTTGATAGGTGATTTCTCATTTATTTCATCAGACTGGCTGACACTATCATTTTTAGCTGGCTTTTTCCCACTGTTACTCAATGAAACAACGCGGTAACTCTTCTTCTTTGCGTCTTTGTTCTCTCCAGAATCAACCATTGATATCCAACTGGCACGATAATATCTACAAGATCTTGCTTGCCTCTGGGATAGCAAGCCACGCGCCAGAAAGGAGACTTGGGAGAAGCACAACATCAATACTACCAAAGCACTCAACATCAAGTGGAAATGTGACTACTCATCAGTCTGCTTCACCACTTTTTTGTACGCACGAATCCTTCATCCTTCCACACCAAAGCAACCGGTCCTGCACCTTTATTGGAAATCTTGAATCTGGTGTAGTTTGAACTACTTAGTCAAATGCACTCACTCCTCGACTATCTTAATTGGTTTAAGCCGCAAGAGAGCATTCTCCGTATAAAGTGCACCCTTAAGATCACAGAAAAACAAAATCACTCGACTTAGAGGAACTTCCTACTTAACTGCTTAACACCTGCAGCTGTGTCAACAGTATTGCAACCACTTATATCATTTATAATGGAACTATTTATTCGCACAAAGTTTGGAAAGCTTTATAATTTATCCGGTGTTCGATATCCTCTACACCACTCGGTAATCTGGCAAGAGAAGAGAGTGAGTGAGTGAGTGAGTGAGTGAGTGAGTGAGTGAGTGAGTGAGTGAGTGACAGTTTGAGTGACAGTTTAAGTGATACAGGTAGATAAATTGAATACTAATCTCTTGAAGTACTAAAAGGAGTCCCGAAGGGAGGAAAGCGGTACCACGGGTTTCAACTGGAGTCAACCGGGGATCACCGCCGGGGATTAAAACTTTGTAATCAAGATACCAAGATAAGTTGGTTCAAGCCATTTGTGGGCAAGGTATGACTTTAGATCTTGCCATATTTCTATTGTAAAGCTTTTGTTTACGTTCCTTTATATTATTTATACTCATGAGGCATCTTGATGATAATTCTCCCTTATTACCTACTACCCTACTGATGTTACATGAATTGTTGTTGCTGCATATATACATTCATAGATTATTTCTATCTTATTAATATACTTGCATTATATAGAACTGTATAGTCTAATTTTTACTTCTTATTTATAGGCATGATTGTACTTATTATACTTTGTACGTTTATACTTCTACTACAACTTGTTAGTTGTCAGGATATAATAGCTACTATAGCGGGAACAGGCACTGGTAGTTACAGTGGTGATGACGGACAAGCTACAGCGGCTGCTATAAGTAGTCCATATGGAGTTGCACTTGATTCATCAGGTGAAAATTTTATTTTATTATTCCTAGCATATTAATAACTCTTGAACTAACTATCTAATACCTACCTAGGCAACGTGTACATCACTGATTCGGGTAATCATCGTATCCGCAAGGTGACAGTCTCCACAGGGATTATTGCCACTATTGCCGGAAGTGGAGGGACTGGGAGTTACAGTGGTGATGGCGGACAAGCTACAGCTGCGACATTAAATAGTCCAAGAGGAGTAGCGCTTGACTCATCAGGTAGACAACTGTATTTTTGATCCATTATCCTGCGCTTATTTCTGATACTATGTACTACCTAGGTAACGTGTATATTGCTGATTACAGCAACCATCGTATCCGCAAGGTGACAGTGTCCACAATGATTATTACTATATACGCAGGCACTGGAAGTAGTAGTTACTCCGGTGATAACGGAGCTGCCACTTCAGCGGGATTGAAGAATCCATCAGGAATTGTAATTGATGCTTCAAATAACGTGTATATTGCTGATACCTTTAACCATCGTATCCGCAAGGTGACAGTGTCCACAATGATTATTACCACCTTCGCAGGTATGGGAGCGGGTAGTTACTCGGGCGACAACGCAGATGCTACGAGTGCGGCATTGAAGAATCCATCAGGGATCGCGCTCGATGCAGCAGCAGGTATGCAAAGTTATTTCCAATAAATTATATTTCTTCACTCTATTGTATTACATGCTCCATCACTAGGCTATATCTACATCGCGGATACTAACAACAACCGTATCCGCAGAGTGGTTATATCAACAGGAATTATCACTTCAATTGCCGGCAGCAGTACAAGTGTCAGTTTCTCAGGTGATAACGGAGCTGCAACGAGTGCGACATTGAATTTTCCATCCGGGGTGGCTGTGGATGCTTCAGGTAGGACTCATCTAATATTTCTTAGTCGTTGTCTTAACGTGTCACTTCTAGGTAACGTGTATATTGGGGATACAAATAACAACCGTATCCGAAAGGTGACGATCTCCACAGGGATTATTACTACCATCGCCGGTAATGGAGGGGCTGGCAGTTACTCGGGTGATAACGGACCTGCCACGAGTGCGGCATTGAACAAGCCAGCTGGGGTTGGAATAGACTCGTCAGGTAAGCCAACCGTCGTCAGTTTGTTAATAACATCATTATTTACTCGGTACTAACAAACTCTCCAACTAGGTAACGTGTACATGGCTGACACAACTAATCACCGCGTCCGCAAGGTGACTATGTCAACGGCTACTAGCTCTCCCAGGTACTTACTTACTCACTCACTCACTCACTCACTCACTCATCCTTATTTCATTATTTATCAAGCATTATCCCGAGTGGAACACCTTCTACTACTTCTCCCTCCACACTCAGTCCCAGGTATGAATGAAATCCCTATTCTAGCTCATCCCTTCGCACTCACTCACCACTCACACAATATTTATTCACTTAGCATGAGGCCTACCTTGGTACCATCAACTATACCTAGTTACGTGCCTAGTTACTCACCTAGCAGTACTCCGAGTGTGTTTCCTAGTAGTCAGCCTAGTTCACAACCATCAGCTCAACCAAGCGGGCAGCCTAGTTCACAGCCAAGTAGGCAACCAAGTAGTGAACCAAGTAGTCAACCGTCGCAACAGCCTAGTGGACAACCTAGCTCACAACCTAGTTCACAACCAAGTAGTCAACCAAGTAGTCAACCAAGCACACAACCAAGTACACAACCAAGTAGTGAACCAAGTAGTGAACCAAGTAGTCAACCAAGCACACAACCAAGTGGGCAACCTAGTTCACAACCAAGTAGTCAACCATCGATGCAGCCATCTTCCGAACCATCAGCTCAACCAAGTGGGCAACCTTCAATAAGACCAAGCACGCAACCAAGTGGACAACCTAGCTCACAACCTAGTTCACAACCAAGTGGACAACCTAGCTCACAACCTAGTTCACAACCAAGTAGTCAACCAAGTAGTCAACCGTCAACACGACCAAGTACACAACCATCGATGCAGCCTAGTTCACAGCCAAGTAGGCAACCAAGTAGTGAACCAAGTAGTCAACCGTCGCAACAGCCT
>JACCDO010736426.1_pt1 | contig 22269 bp, 22 predicted proteins | sample 7446101 | NCBI WGS metagenome assembly JACCDO01 (sample SAMN15323440, study PRJNA562643) | freshwater metagenome | isolation source: river surface water | place: USA:Blue River Watershed | collected 2017-08-16
ATATTCCGTTTGGGGTACGTTTTCCTGGTTGGTTTGCTACAAAAAGAGATGCGATCGCAGCGTCAAAAATAGCAAGGAGAATATTCCCTTATCCATTCAAAAATAACGAACACCTGATGCCAACAGAAGCGCAGTGGTTTGAATCCCTAGAAGACAATCAAATCAATTTTTATAGATAGGAGAAATCAATTGAGAGGGTTTAAACTCCCTCTCCTAAACTTCACCAATAGGACTAAAAACAATGCAAAAATCTACTTTTAAGATTGCCACAAAATTTTCGGATGCTACTCGCACCGAACCCAGAAAACCTATCGAATACACAGAGGTAGAAGGGTTTGTTGTCGGGAATTGGGGAATTACTAATCATGGGGCCGGGGATGGGGGAATTACTAATCATGGGGCCGGGGATGGTTGGGTCGTCTACCATATTGTTAAGGGTTTGCGATTGTCCTATCTATATTTTGAGTGGGATAACGCCGTCGTTGTTTTGCAGATGACCGTTAAATTATTTGGGGAAAACAACGACGGCGAACCGACCTCCGATAATTATAAAAAATCCTGTGATTGGGAGCGCGAAGCACGCCTAATAGCGGCCCGCGATTGTCTTTATTTTGATGATGATTGCGATAGTGACGATGATTAATTGATTTGATTGTCAAGAATAACCAATAATCCCTAGGGGTCAAGCTAACCTCTAGGGATTAGTTTTATTTTACGCTTGTAGCGATCGCATTCCCTACACTTCCCAGTAAGATAGCTCCACTAATTACGGGAGAGATTAACCATTTGCTGAATAACATTTTCTAACCTCGGCTCCACTTGTTTCTTAATTGATTCCCCCACTTTTTGATCGCCGTTTACGGTAATTGGAATATTTATTGTTGGAGAGATTGTCGTCTGCCCTTTCTCTGTGGCTTGTTGCAACGCCCGTAAGAAGTCTGGGGGAATACTAGGGGATAAAACGGGAGACAGGGCAGAGGGAAGTTTGAGAGGATCTGTTAATTGAGGAGAAGGTACTGATCCCCCTCCAAGTCCGCCAGTGAGTTTGTAGATTTCAGAAGATGCGCTACCTGTTGCACCAGAGAACTCCCCATCCCCTCTTATGCTCCGCATTGTTCCCTCTGCGGACATCCCTCCTGGCAATCTTCTGCTCCCTTTTAATCCACTTTCTCTGAGGGCTTGCTCTCCCGTCGCTGCGGCTCGACCCGTTAGATCGCTTACACTGTCCACTCCAAAACCATCAAGCACGCTGGCAGTAATATCTGTAAAACGCTGCCGTTTTAATGATCTGTTACTGGTGTTGTTGGCCAAGTCTACCTGTGCCGAGCGAATAGCCCCTTGACTACGGAATTCCAACGCTTCTCTCTGGAGTTTGAAAACTTTTGACTGGTTAATGTCTTGTCTCCGTAATAAATCCAAGTTTTGCTCTTGGTAGCCAACGTTCTCTCCTGCTATATCTGCCGCTGTTTGCAGGTCGTCTAACTCTTCTGGGGTTGTTCTAGGATCTTTCTTGGCTGATTTAAGAGCATTATCAGCTTTTCTTTTTTCAACTTTCGCATCATTCAACGCCCTTCTAGCAGCTAGTTTATCCCGTTCTATTTCAATACCTTTCATTAATTGTTGGGATATCAGGCTTTGTCTATCAAATTCAGCTTGTTGCATAGCTGATTTTAATTTAATAGCCGAGATTAATTCAGCGAGTTGTTTTTTCTTCCGTTCAGAGCGTTCTCCTTGGACTAAAGCATCTAATTCCCCTGAGTAAAAGCTACTAGCCGCGTCAAACACCCCTTTTTGTGCGTCCTGTAATTCCGAACGCATTTGAAGGGCTTTATTGAGAATATCGAATTTCCGACTCTGATTATCTAGTTCGTTATTCTGGCGTTTAATAGTGTTCTCATAGGCCTGTGCTTCCTTGTTTAATCCTGCTTCGTATTTCCTTACGATTGCATCAATCAACTGCCCCTGAGCCTCAACCAACTGCAACTGGAGCTTGATTTTCTCGCCAGCATCCGTCTCTAAACTAATTTTGGTTTGTAATGTTCTAATGGCTTGCTGTGCTATTGTTAGATCATATTCTTCCCCAAAAATCTTCCCTTGGTTTAGCAGGGTTTTTAAGGCAATTATTTCCTTAGTATTCTTAATTTCGGTTTCGGCAATCTCTAATGCTGCCCAGGCTTCTCGTTCTTCCCTGGTAGCTTCCTCTAGGGACAGCCTTAACTTGGCTTGCTTATTGACATCTTTTTCTCGGCTAAGTTGAAATTCCAACTCCTGAACTTTATCGGTAGCACTTGAAACCCTTTCTAGCTCCCTGAGTGCGTTACCACTACTAATCTGCTTTTCTATGCTTAATAATTGAGCATCATTCTCTTTGGCGATGTTCCCTAAAACGGTTTGAGTGTGAGCATCCCAGGCTTCCTTCTCGGTTTTCAACATCCCCAGGGATTGTTGGAGTTGTTCTTGTCTTAGCTTTCTGATTTCAGTTTGTCTATTAGCCTCTAGTCGTGGGTCTGAGAGTGCGGGTTGAGCTTTTATTGCCTCTAGTTTTTTAAATGTGTTATTGTATTCAGACTCAAGAGTTTTGAGGTTGTTTTTAATATTTTCCTCGTCAATTAAGTTCCGATCACCTCCAAATTCATTAAACGACTTCTGAACTTCATTTTGTCTAATTAGTTCAGCTTCTTTAACTAAATCAACAGTTTTTTTAAGTTGTTTTTCTAGTGTAGAAAGTTCCTGGTCGTAGCCATCCTTGATTGTTTTTTGACGCTGAACCTGGAGTTTTCCGATTTCGGCGTTGACAGCTTCTCGACCTTCTTTGTCAGTATCCGCTAACTTCTTTAATTTGTTCTGTTGTTGCCTGATTTGTTCATCTAACCCCTTGATTTGTAATTGTGATTTTTGGCTATTGTAGTTTTCCTCCGTGGATAGTCCTTGAGCAAGATATCCCTCGATGATTGACTGTTGCTCCTGAAAGTTTTTAACCAGTTCCTCGTTTCGTTTAGATCGTTCCTCTGCAATGGCTTTAGTGATATCCGATTCTATTTTCTTAATTTCTTCCCCTGCTTTTCGGACTGCTTCAAGATTTCCAAAGGATTGTTGTTCAGACTGAATCCGTTGTTGTGCTGCCTTGCGTTCCTCTAATTCCTTAATTGTTAGTTCGGTGGTTAATCTCTCTGATTCTCTAATTCCTATCTCCCCATTCTTTTGTTGAGACTCTATTTCGGCTTTTTGTTTTGCGATAGTATCGGATCGCTTTTTGCTTTCCTGCTCAATGACTTTAGTAATTGTTTCCTGTGCTTTGCGTTGAACCTCTTGATCTAACCTTGTATCATAGGCTAATTGACGGAGTTTGCTAGTAACATCCCTATCAATCGTTTGCCCCATTTCTAATAGAGCCATGTTAAACTCAATAACCTCGGACGCTTTTTTCTTGAATACCTCCTGATCTCCAGATGGTTTTAGAATTGCATTCATAGCTTCATTTGCTTTTTTCTTTAACTGTTCTAACGCTGTTCCTAATACCATTAAATCTTTTGGGGCAATAACCACGTTAGAGGAGGCTTGGGCTAATGCCGTTTTTAACTTTTCTAACTCGCCTATTTGAGATTGAATATTAGACTTGTTAGCATCCCCTTTGACCGTTCTCTCTTGTTCTTTTAGTGCAGCTATCTGATCCTCGATAAGTCCAATTCTTAGCCGTGCCTGTGTTTGCAATTGCCGATTTTTCCTGTATTCTCCATCCGTTAATCTAATACCTAATTTATCAGCTTCTTGTTGCTTTTTCTGAGCCACAGACAGTTTCTCAAGGGATTCAATAGCCAAATCCCCATATTCCTCTGTTCGGGTTGCTAGTTCGGTTGTTGCCTTCGTAGAATCGTTTAAGGATTGACTATAAAGAACGAGTCCAACCCCTCCCAAAACCGCAGCCACAGCCAATAAAGGTGCTAATAGTGCTGCGGTTGATAGTACCAATCCTTTTATTGCAACACCCAATCCTCCGACCGTCAAAGTCCCCGCAGCCGCAGCCGATGACAATCCTAACAATGAACTCGCGGCACTCCCAGCACTTGCAGCCATCCCAGCCAAACCAAGGGAACTCAATACCCCCGACAAAACAAAAAATGCCGTGGTGGCACTACTTACAACACCAGCCAATTGAATTTTAATGAAGGACAATATCGCAGGGATTAATTGGGCGCGGAAGGCGATCGCTAAACCAGTAACAACAACTGTTGAGGTAATTAAAGCGGACTGCCACGATCCAACCAGAATGTTGATAACCTCACCCAAACCCCCGGCAACCCCTCCGAGAACCTCCATCAAGGCTTTATTCTGAAGAATAAATGTGTCAATTGCCTTAAACGCAGCAAAGGCGACAACCGCAACCCCGACACTCTTGAGGACATTCCCGAGTGCGGCGGTTGCAGACGCGATTAGGGTCACAGATCCGGGTATCAGTTGGAGATTGGCGAATAATCGCGCCACTCCTGTTGCACTAAAAACAGAAGCCCCCCCTAAACTTGTGAATGCTGTTGCCAATGCCCCCGCGTTCCCTGCTAACAACAGCAGTAGTTGCCCCACGCCCGGAAGGAGAATATTCCCCAAAACCCCGAAAGCGGAGGTAAGTAACTTGACCCCAAAAACGAGAGATTTAACCTGTAGAGCAACTACTAAAAACCCACTAGCTAGAGGTGCTATAGCCCCTGACAAAGCCGAAAATAGATTCAGTGCTGGACGCAATACCGCCATTGTGAATCCCAGCCCTTGATTCAGTGCCTCCAATGCGTTCGCCAGAGAGGTAAACAAGAATAGGGGGACATCTTTAAAAACCGTCACTACATCCCCCAAGACGGTTTTAAAAATAGATTGAAAAGCTAGACCCGCGCGAAGGATCTGATCTGTAACCTTCCCTGATTCGCCCACCAACATCTCAAGGTTCGTTTGTAAAAACTTATAGACTTCGTTTAGGGATTGAGTCAAAGGTGCTAATAGTTTTTCCCCCGATCTTTGTCCTATTAATTCAAACATCTCTTGAATGTTTGACGTTACCCCAGAAAAACTCTGTGCGGCTAATTTATTTCCAGCCCTAAACGCAGACAATCGTGTGGTTAATTCCTGAACTAAAGTCCCTTGAGCCTTCCACTTGGCAACCATCGTGTTAGTTATTCCTAACGATTTAGCCAAGATAGAATTCATGTCAATTGTTCCTAGGAAAATTGATTGAATCTCTTGTCTACTTTGATATAAAGGAACCTGTAATGTCCCCAAAGCGGCTGCAAAGTCAATGGTTAGACTCCGTGCATCGCTTAGGGTAGCCCCGATAGGTGTAGCTCCTTGTGCGACCTGTTGAAATATTGGGATTAATTCCTTTGACGTGACCCCAACTAGATCAATAGAATCAATCCTTAACTGTCTAATCTGATCATTTATAGGTTGATTGAGAGCTAAGATAGCCTGGGTGGGATCTTTAATCTCAAACCCATTACTAATAATTTTTGAAGTTGCTGCCATCGTTGATGCGACCGATAGCAACTGCCCTTGTAGTTCGACAGTTTGTCCAATCAACAAATTAAACGGGCCGTTAGAAACCAACCCTCGAAGCGTTGACATCCCCTGCCCAAAGAATCCAATAACTGAGGTCGTCTGAACAATTGAGCTTGTCACTCCCCCAAAAGATTCACGGAATAAATCAAAAACCTGCAAAGGCTGACGTAGACCGAGGAGGCTTTCCCCTAGATCCCTGATTACATCGACAGCCTGGCTGGCGTTTGCTGTAATCGTAATGGTAGTCCCGCCAAATCCTGCCACCATCTAAAAATCCCCCTTTTCCTTGCTATGATTAAGAGGCAGTTTTAATTAAATACTACGCATTGGTTTAATTGCATTGGTTTAATTGCATTGGTTTAATTGCATTGGTTTAATTGAATTGGTTTAATTGAATTGTAGCAATAAAGCCCCAGGTATTCTTGGGGATTTATTGTTCTCCCTACTCGTTAGGGAAATTAATTGATTGGAAACGAAGACATCTCAGCGTTTAATTGCTCTATCTGCTGTTTGATTTCCCGAAACCGTGATTCATTCAAGGACGAGGCGTTGTGGACATTCCCCTTAACAGACACTTGAATCCCCCCTAAAAGTAAAGCAATCTTCTGATCTCCAAATTGCTTCCCAATCTGGTCTGCGGCTTGTTTCAATAGGGCAATCTTTTCTAGGATTTCAGTGGAGGATCTTTCTTCTGAAGGGAGAGCTTCAACTGCGGCAATCCGTTTGTCGATAACCGCCACTACTAACTTTGCCACAAAATCGACAATTTGATAGGTGTCAATCAATGGGTAAACATATCCCTCTGAGGAGTAGAAGAAATGTTCGGGGATTGAGGGACAGACAGCTTTTAAGGTGTTGCTAATTTTATTAAGCGACTCCGCGCTAGTGAATCCATCTTTTGTGCCTTCTATAGCCCAATTCAACATAAAATCCACAGGTTTTTCCAGGGGATACTCAACACCGTCCAATACAATAGAAGCCATACATTTTAATCCTATAATTTCTTAACTATTCTATCAAAAAATTGGTATTATTGGAAAATTCAAACAATTCACCAGAGAGGATGTGAAATTAGTGGGCTGTTTATTCTGATTGACCTATTAATTTCAGTTCCCTTGCCTAACTACAGAATAGATAAAATCAAACATCTCTGGATCGTTCTTAGCTAGGTAAATAGGGTTTCTGTACATCAATTCCAGTCCCATTGATAATACTTCTGTCCCGTAGGTATACACTTTCCCCATATAAGGATGTAACCATTTATCAACTTTCGTTATTTCGCTTTTACTATAGCCCCGATTACCCGTCGCTTCTTTTAATGAAACGGCTGACTCCCCTGCGGTTCTTTTGTTGTAAAAATTCAACACTTTTCGACTAACTGTATTATTATTCCATTCAAGCCAATGCCCCATTTCATGTACTACCGTCGCTATAGAATTGTCGCCGGGAGCTATTACAACCCCTCCTGTATATTTCCCGTATTTTTCCTTTTTTTCCCTAAAAACTGGATCACCTCCAAAACTTCCAAAGTTCCCACCTGGATCAAACAAGCTTCTTATTTGATCAATATTGCCAGTGGAAACACTTGCCATAGAGGAAAAGCCATTTATGCCTACTAATTGAGAAAAAGCCTCAACACCTTTCTTGTAAAGAGCCTCTAATCCTTCGTCGCTTGCCTTGTAATAGACATCGACAACAATCGGGGAGTCAGATTTTACTATTTGTCTAGCTTCTTCCAATTTGTCTGATACTATCTTTTTGGCAGTTACAACCCGCTCCATTGTTGATTCCAGAAGAAAAGTTGCTTCCTCTGGGTTCTTTTTCGTTAGCTTGTTTACTCTCTTTTGTATTTGAGTCATCTCATCCAATAGACTTTCTATTGGTTTTTCCTCAAATAATGATACGGGCGTTTTTATCCCTTCAAATATTAACTCGTCACCAAAATCTTTTATTAATTGCTCGCGCTTGTTTTTTGCTTCTGCCATCAATAATTTTTCTTGTTTAGCTTGCCTTTCTTCATAGGTTTCATAAAGATTAACCAGAGGAGGTGTCGTAACAATTTCCCTTGTTTTTTTCGTTTTATATTCTTCCCTTTTTCTTTGTACTTCCTCCCATTCCTTTATTAACAAGGGTTCTGTTATTTTCTTGAGTTCATCAGCTTTTTTAAGAAATTCTTTTTCTTCTTCTGGTAAAACGCCTGGTTTTATTGACCGTCTTAAATATTTCGCTCGTAATTCGTTTAATTTAAAAAGCCTGTCCTGAGAAAAATCGTCCTGAGCATTGGCTCTGCAACTTTTCTTGATATTGATACAAATACTTCCACAATTATAGGAAGTTGGCTTTACACACTGGGCTTTCTCCCTTTTCGCTCCCCCTGCATCAATTCGGTAAGAATAACCTGCTGAGAAGTCTTCCCAATTCTTTAAATCAACACCCCGACTATCAATTCTAGGGGTGAATGGCTTATAAGTAACAGACCGCTTGTTAATCTCAAAGGAAAACACACGAGATCTGGTTAAGTCCTTAAACCGCCCTGTTATCTTTTCATTTTCCAGGGTTCCAGGATCGAAATCTAGCACAATGACCGGAGCATTATAGGCAAAAGGCATTGACAAGATTTGACCTATTGCCAATCTCATTTGAGCTTCGGAAGGTGCCATGTTAGTGGCAAAAGATTGAATCATGATTTTACTTAATAAACAATTTCAGACTCATCAACCACTTTCCCGTTAATTACCAAAGGAGGAGGAGCAATAGGTTGATCCATCACTGTCCCGTCAAAAGTCTTCGCCAGTTCTGTTGCAATCAACCAATCGGGGTCGGGAGTTGCAGGGGAATTAAGCCAGAAGAAAGGCGAGTCAGGGTCTATGGCTGCCAATTTCTCCATTGCTAAAACATTGTTCAGGATAGAGGCATAATGGGGCGTTGAGGATGTCCAAACTCCATTCTCAATAACTGCCACTACACCGTTGATTTTGACGCGATAAGCCATGTTAACCTCTTCTAACTACAGAATAAATAAAATCAAACATATCGGGGTCTTGTTTAGCGAGTGCAACTGGATTCCTATACATTAATTCTAAACCCATTGAGAGAATTTCCGTTGACTTGTCAGGATAAACTTTTCCCATATAAGGGCGCATCCATTTATCAACCTTTGTTATTTCAGTATCTCTATACGATTTGATTCCGGTTGCGTCTCGCATTTTGACCACTTTTTCTCCCTTTGTCCTGCGATTGTAAAATTCTACAACTTCTTTCTTTATTTCTGGGACGGAGTATTCTATCCAGTGACTTAATTCGTGAATAACTGTACCAGGGTCATCATTCCCCATTGACACGGTTTTATCTGCATTATTATAATAACTTCTCTTATCTCCCTCTGGCAAGCCTTTGACATTAACCTTACTCGTTAAACCAGGAATTGACACCATTAAAGACAGTGATTGAATCCCTTCATCCCATCGGGATTTATTCTTTTTATCTTTTACTTCAATGTTAAGATTTGTAGGCAAATCGACTTGAACTAATTTTCTAGCTTCACTTGAAAACCTTTTGAAGTCTTCTGATGCAGCCTCTAATTCCCTTAATTTACCTTCACTTAAAATATCAGCCAATGGCGGGTTTGTTTTTAATAGTTTATCAATTTCTTTCTTTGTTCTTTTTATTAATTTAGCTAAGTATTTCTCTGGCTTTCCATCGTCAATAGCCTTTATAATAGCACTACCTTTGTGTTTAGAAGGATCAAATTTAGATATAAAATCCTCTGACATTTTATCTAATCGTCCCCTAACTTCTTTCGCTTCTTCTAATAACCTAACTTTTCTTTGTTCTGGGGTTTCTGGTTTATTTATTGGTTTCTCTTTAGCAAGCGAAGGAGTGTCGGGGGTAAAATCATTGATTGACTTTAAGTTATCGACACCAGGAGGAATAATAGGATTGGATTTAATAGCCTTTTCTTTTGCAGACCTTCTACTAACGGCGGTAACGTAATCAATTCCTATCGCTTTTAGCTTCTCAAGCCTATCCTTTGACCTAGAATCATTCGGAACTATCCTGCAATTTTTCTTAACATTAATGCAAGATAGACCACAATTATAGGAAGTAGTCTTTACACATTGAGCTTTCTTTTCCCTCTTGTCTTCTCTATATTTAATCATTTTCTCCTCACAACACTGTAAATAAAATCAAACATTTCAGGATCATTCTTAGCTAGATATACCGGATTCCTATACATTAATTCCATCCCCATTGATAATATTTCAGAAGCATTTTTATATTCTTTGCCCATATAAGGATTTAACCATTTATCAACTTTTGTAACCTCATCATCTCTATAGTTCTTGTTTCCTGTAACTTCGCTCATCTTAACGGTTTTTTCCCCTGCCGTTCGCTTTTCGTAAAAAGATTCAACTTCTTCTCTAATCCCTGGCACTTTCTCCTCTAGCCAATGACTCATCTCGTGAACTACAACAGCAGGGTCAGGATTCCCCATATAAACATTATTTGTTTTCGGTTTGTAATAGCTTCTCCCTTTTCTTTCTGGCGGAGCATTAACTATATTAACTGGAGCATCCAGCCCTGGAATTGAGATCATTTTTTGGAATACCTCAACACCTTTTTGATGGGATCTAGGAGTTCCGGTTTTGACGGATGAATTCAACTTAGTTGGACTATCCACTTCTACCAATTTTCTAGCCTTCTCTAAAAAAGCCTGAGCTTCTTTGTTCGAGGTATTAAACACTCTCTCCGCCCTTGCTGATAGCCTCTCAGCCTCTTGTGGGTCTTCTTGCGACAAACCCTTGATTTTCTTACTGTAAAGAAGTTTATTCTTTTTAAGTTGCCGAACGGGGTTCTCCGATTCAAGTAACGAGGCAGTCCCTTTCTTCGTAACAGATGTTTCGCTAACGCCCTCGTATAATTTCAGCAGTTCCTCTCGCTTGCTTGCAGCCTCCGCTTTTAGTCGTGCTTTCCTGCGAGCTTGATTGATAATCTTCCTGTCCACTGCCAACTCGGACGCTTCTGTTTTTCTGGCTTTTTCTACCACGCCAACCAATTCATCGGCCGCGGCTTTTTGCCTTAAAGACCTTGCTGACTTCGATTTTGATTGAGCATAGAATTGAGAGATTTGTTTTAACCTCTGAAGACGCGATCGCCCAAAAGATTCAGAAGGGACTTGCCGGCAATTTTTAGAGACGTTAATACAGGCGTTACCACAGTTATAGGATGTTGGCTTTTCGCATTTGGGCTTCTTCATTTCAGAACATCACAACCGATCTAATTGGTTTATTTTATATTGATCTTTCTTTGAGGTACTCCAGAGGTTTTATCTTTAGACTTGCCTTCTGCGTTTAACTTGCTTTTCAATGTTTTGAGTTTGCGAGATGGGGCAGCAGATATCCCGTATTCAAGTTCAAGATTATCAATTTCATCCATATCTATTAGGATTTCATCGTCTGTTTGAGGCTTGTTATTCATGTTCTTATCCTTAAATAGTGCCTATATTTTATCTTGTTTTAGTTTTTTTTCGTATTCCTTGACAAAGGCTTTAGCCGATTCTTCTGACAAATCAAAATATTCCATATCATAATATTTGCCATCTTCAAAAATTTTCTCTGTTCTCTTCTGAAATCCCATTGCTTCATAGAAAGACTCTGACGTACTCAGTGATTCTAGTTTTATTTGCCCTTTCAGCCCTCGCTTTATGCTTTCCTGAATAGCCTGATACATAATCTGTTTTCCCACCCCTTTTTTACAATGAAAAAATACGGGGACGGGTTGCATCCTTGAATTTGCCTTCAAACTCCCCTTGATCATTTACCGAAAAATCCAATATCACCACCGGAGCATTGTAGGCAAATGGTTGAGACAAAGTTTGGGCGATCGCCAACTTCATCTGTGGCTCGGTTGGTGTGGCATCTTTTCTAGTCGTTGAACTCATGGTTAAATCTCCTATACTTCCTCAGCTTCAACAATAATCCGTCCGTTTTCTTCCTTGACACTTTTAACTCGATGGCGAGTGTCTTTTAGCACCATAACTTCGTCTTCTTCTTTGATCCTGCTCAAATTCCTAATAGACACACCTGATTTATTAATGGTTTTAATGACGACGGGATACCTTTTTTCCTCAATAAAGAAATCGTCCGAAAAATTCTTTGCTGTTTTAAGGCTAGATGACCAAGAGGCGTGAGCACCTTGATTATCTAGCACCCCATCCTTGTCGCCTTTAGTCCAGTTTAAAGCCTCCTCTTTGGTTGCAAAATGAATCCCTCGGTAAACTTCGCCTTCGTATGGGGTTGAGTTCCTGACATAATTAGAAATCCGATTGGCATCCTCGTTTTCTTCCCCTGCTTTTTGATCAACTCGGATGTCAGTGGCATCCCTTGTCCATTTATAGATGGCTGTAGTGGTGGCTGCTGCCTCCTTCTTAGAAATATTTACTCCTGCTTTTTCCAGTGCTTCACGATATTCATCGGGGGTTGAGGGCATGGATTCATGGTCGCCCTTCCCTACTAAATTAAGGTTTTTAGGTTTTTCTTCGGGTTGTTTAACCGCCTTTTCCTCGGATTCTTTTTGGGTTTTAGTTATTTCTGGTGATGGTTCAGGCATTTTCTTTTCCTTGTTAGGAGAAACTTCTTCTGTCTCAACGATCAAAACACCATCTTCGTACACAACCTTTTTAACCCGATGGCGAGTGTCTTTGATGACCACTACCTCATCTTCCGTATCAAAGGTGCTTAAATTTTTGATAGAGGCACCTGACTTATTAATTGTTTTGATAATGATAGGTTGTGATGTCTCATCGAACGCATTGTCAACAGCAAATTCTCTCGCTTTATCCCAATTAGAAGTCCAAGATGCGTGGGCATTTTGATTGTCCAATATTCCGTCTTTGTCTCCTTTTGCCCACTCCAGTGCTTCTTCTGTTGATTCAAGGGAGATACCTCGGTAGATTTCACCTTTGAATGGCGTTGAACTCTTGACGTAATCAGTGATCCGGTCGGCAACGAGGCTGTATTTCCCTGCTTTTTGAGATTCTCTAATATAAGAGGCATCTTCTGTCCACTCTTTAACGGCTCCGGTAATCTTTATAGCATCGTCATAAGAGATGGGATTACCCGATGCTTTCATTGCTTCAAAGTACCCGTATGCGTCGCCAGGAACGGACTCATGATCCCCCTTCCCTACTAAATTAAGAGGCTTGGGTTCGTTTTCAGGTTCTTTAAGGGTTTCTGTTTGATCTTCACTCTTTACAGCTATTTTAGCAGCTTTCTTCCCTTCTTCAAAGTCAGATTCTTTCCCTTTTTTGCTAGGGGGAATTTCCTTTATTGTTTCTGGGATTTTATCTATTTCTGGTGGTTTTTCTACCTCTTTCTTGGTTTTTGTAGTTGATTTAGGATTGGATTTCTTGGCTTCTTTAGCGTAATCAATACCAGCAGCTTTCAATTTCTCTAAACGATCCTTTGACTGAGCGTCATCGGGGTTTGATTTACAATTATTATTAATATTTATACAGGCTTTCCCGCAATTATATGCGGTGGGTTTAACGCATTGGGGTTTCTTTTTGTCTCCTGCCTTGCCTTTTGCCTTAACTCCTTTAGCTTTAGCATCAAAACGGAAGGAGTACCCTAAAGAAAACTCCTCCCATTGTTCTACTGCATCGCCGGAATCCATCCGTCCTGGGGTGTAAGGTTTGAAGTTAACGGTATTTCCATCTAACTCAAAATCAAACACCCTCGGACGGGCAGAATCCTTAAATCTCCCAGATATTTTACCCGTGTCATCTACCTTAAAGTCCAACACGTCCACTGGGGCGTTATAGGCAAAAGGAAGAGCAAGAGTCTGGGCGATCGCTGCTTGCATTTGTACTTTTGTTGGGGCTGTTTTAGTCTCTATACTCATGTTTTCTGTTCCTTTTTGCCTATAACTTAATTAAGGATTTCTATAGGTTTCTGCCGTTATATCTTCTGATACTTTCAGATTGTAGTTATTTGATATTGTTTAATCCTTTAGAATCTTGACATAAAAACGCATTGCACCCATCTCTGATGTAACAGAGTCCTCTATTTTTTTTGGGGTGGCATCTGTCATTTGACCCCCAATTAATTGAACTTTGTCATTTGTCTGCATCTCCATCAATAAATTGTTGAAATCCCCTCGGCTTACTTTGTCGCCAAGAGTTTTTCTTAGTTCGTGAATAGGAATAAGATTGTCGTATTTCCCGTCCTTATCAAGATCGTTTAAGGACTTCATTGCCACGTCTTCAAATTCTTTCGGATCTGTTATTTGACTGGGTTTTCTTTTCGTTTCAGTCCTAGCCTTCTTCATAGCTTCTTTATCAAAAAATTGAATGTTATCCCTGTGGTCTCCTAGTTCGGTTTTTATCCCCCCTGGCATTTGCACCTGTCCTTCGCCGAGTCGAATATTATCATTATCGGCTTGAGACTGTAGCATCCACTTGTCAAAGTCCTCCGCCTTTACTCTCCCCTTTAATTCCTCTCTCATTTTTGGAATAGGGATTAACCCGTCCATATTATACTCAAAATTAACTCTAGCCAGTTCTTTAGGGATTTCCTTTTTAAAGGTGTCATAATCCTTTATTGGTTCGTCACTATAAAATGGATTTGCCTTGGATTTGGGACTAGATTTAGCTTTGGGTTTAACTTCGGGCTTTGGCTCGATCTTGGCTTCTGGTTCTGCCGTTTTCTTTGTTGCCAATTTTTGACCAGTAGGCTTTTTACTCTCTGTTTTAGGCTTGGTTTGGGGCTTTTCTACAGTCGTTTTTGCTGTTTTCGCGTAATCTTTCCCAATTCCTTCTAACTTTTTAAGCCTGTCTTTTATTGTGGGATCATTGGTTTTGATTTTGCAGGTTTTCATGATGTTGATGCAAGCTGCACCACAATTGTAAGCTGTTGGCTTAACGCATTGAGGCTTTTTTTTGCCACCTACTCCCGCATCAACACGGAAGCCATACCCTGCTGAAAATGCCTCCCATTCTTGGACATCTTCCTCTGATTCTAAGCTGTCCATTTTGCCAGGTTTATAAGGCTTATAGGCTACGGACTCCCCATCTAGGGTAAAGGAAAACACCCGTGGACGTGCCGCATCTTTAAATACTCCGGTAATATTGCCATTCTCGGCAACATCAAATTTAAGCACAACAACTGGGGCGTTGTAAACAAAATCCATTGACAAGGTTTGGGCAATAAGTAACCTCATTTGAGCTTCGGTTGGTGCAGTACCTCCGCCACCATCCCCAACTAATACTTCATCTTCGTCAACACGGAACAAAGAACTTGGTTTTGTTTTTAACATGATTTTACCTTTTATAAATAGAAACCTTGTGAGTTAATCACAAGTAAAAACCTTGTGAGTTAATCACAAGTAAAAACCTTGTGAGCTAATCTTCTCAACTAACTCCATGTCCCACGTTACGATATTTTTAGTTAGTGAGACTAAGTTACAAACAACTCCATCGGGAGGGTAAAATGTGGTGTCTGCTCCGACAATATAGTCAACCCCCTCACCCTTCAATTGTTCTTCTAAATAACGCCGTGAAATCCCTTTGACGGAATAGGATTTAGTTATTCCCTCCACTGAGCTTAGATTTTCAATCCCTTCCTTACTTGGGAATTGATCTTGAATAACCGGAGATGGGGTAATCTCCAGATACTCGTAATCATTGCCCAATCTTGTGCGAACGACAAGGCTTCGAATATTGGGATTGCCAAATCCCCCCGCAAGAGGGGAGATCCGGTCTCTTAGGGCTATCATTTGCTCAACAAAGGATTGACTCATTTCTTCTCTTTGGGAGTATAAGCAGCCTGTGGGTGGTCTGGCTTGTCTAACTTCTTATTGATTTCCTGTAACTCAACATAAATTGCTGCCATTGCTTGCAGTTCTGGCGAGGCGGGAGCTGCTATTCCAGCAGAAGTAACTCGACCATTATCAACGGTGAAATCAGGGAACTGTACTTTCATAAAACTAAAATAGGGGGAGTGAAGATAGTATTGCGGAGGTGGATATATTGCCTCCCGTAAGTTGTCAAAGACCAATCGTTCTCGGAGCCAGAAGGGGTAGAACTTCCTGGCCCGGATGCGATTCCCGTGACACTAGAGGCAATATCCGCCTGTTGAAACCAATCAATGCTGATTCGATGGGCAGCAATCAACATAATTCCATCCGTTCTCTTGGGATCAGCCCAACCAGCACAGTAATTATTCTCGGCAAAGTTTAAACTGTATTGAATCACAGAAGATTCGACTACAGCGAACTGAGGATAAACCGCTAAAAAATCGGAAGGGAGAACCATTTATTACCCACGGATGTTCATAGTATTAACCGATTTGATATTCTTGACTTGCTCCGCTATTGCCTTAGAAATAGCGGGACGATCTTCTCTTTTCTCGGATCGTTCTAGCCAATCAATATCACTAGAATTGCGAATTAGATCCAGAGCATCTTTTTCAATATAATCAAGGGTTGTTTCAGTAGGAAACTTCCCTTCCTCTAGGGTGGGAGAGATTACTCTGAATGCTCCGCAATTAACAAGTTGCAATCCGAGGGGATGCCGAACAATATAGTCATAGTCCTCGTCGGGAAGCTCCAAATTAGTCCCAGGCAGAATCCAACTCCCCCGTGTTTCCACCGCATCCAAGGAATTTTTCTTGGTTCCCCCACGATTAATAGGACGGGAAAAACGAATCGGCGAAGTGATAGCCTCCACTGATATTCCATAGGGAATGCGTGGATTGTGAGGATTTAGCTTTGGGTCAAAGATGATAGTTTTAGACATTTTTATTCGGGTAATACTACAATGTGCATGGAGAATGGGCGTTTGAGGTCAATTCCCCCAAACTTAAACTTGGCACCACGCCAGAAAGAATCAACACCAATGGGACGAGTATCAGTCCACTTTAATGGTTGATAAATCTTAGCAGAGACTTTTTTGGGATCTCGACGGAAAGCCTGAATAAAGCGGGTGGGAGCCAAGCCAATCGACTCTAAATATTCGGGAGCCATCTCGGACACCACGCCGACTTCTTTGATGTTGGAGTTGACTTTTAAGAAGTGTTCTAACACTGTGCGATCTAAGGCAGATGTACCAATTTGAATGATATCCGAGGAGAGGTGTTCGTAAGTTTCCGAATCCATTAACAATGTGTCAGGCTTCTCTCGGTTATTGGTCAACCGAGTCGGAGCATTAACACAATCATTTAACACACTCAGCTTTTGCTGTGATGTTGCAGACCCGTTTAAAGGGAAGGGAGCATAAGACCGCAGGGCTTGGGGGTGATTTAGAAACCCTGGCATCCCTGTTTCTAAATCTCCGTTTGCCACCAACTGATTGATTTTTTGTTGTGCGGCTTCTTGAATTGTCCAGATTTTGTCCTCCTCAATGCTCTCGCCCATTCGACTGACAGCCGCGATATCATCCTCGGAAACGCTATAACCTTGTCCCCATTTATGGATCGGCATCTTCATCTCGCCATAGACCAGTTCCACTTCGGGAAGGTCTGTGGTGTAGTTTCGGATTAATTTGAACTGCCCGACGTGACGGAGCCACCGATATCCCCAGGTTTTTGCCCAGGGCTTGTTTTGGATATTGAGAGGGCAAATGACTCCAGCAGCGAAAGGATAGTCCGCAAGATCGAACTCCTTATCTACTTGAGCTTCTAAGTCCATCAGGGTGCCAAAGAACGTCCCGATTTCATCAGCATCCAACCTTGTAGTCCCGGAAAAGTTCATCATAGTTTAAGTTCTTTCTATATTAAGGAACATTGAAGCCGATTAAAACGCACACCGCGCCAGTGCTAGTGACCACAGGGGAACATTTGAACTCAGCCTTCGCGGAGATATTAATTGTACCACTTGTCACTTTTGTTGCTTTCCCCTCGTGTCCCGCAGCAATAGAGACGTAGACGGCATCATTGATTGTGATATCCGTCTCAACACATTCAACCCAGATCCCTGACGATTCCCCTGTCCGGTCAACCACGTCCATCACATCCTGATAGGGGTAAGTTGTCCCACTATAGTTTGCACCTTGATAAATCAAAGGTTGCATTTCGATGTCTTTGACGATTCGAGTAATCCCTAAGATTACGTCAGTGGTAGCAGTAGGAAGTCCTGCAACTTTGGGGTCGGTTTCGGTGTTTGCTCTGGCAACAAACCGACCGAATGGTACGGGGAGAGGAATAATCATCGCCGTGGTTACAGTTGCCGTTAAACTAGCACCAGTAACTACCAGGATGTTCTCGATACCATATTCCAGTGCCGTGAATAGCACGTTATTCCCACTAACACTTGCAATCCCCCGTCGCCCAAAAGCAGGGTTTACTCGGATTGCATTCAATAAACCAGCTTGCAGTTCCGCTTGAGTGGCACTAGCATCGGTTGTAAAACGTGCCGTGCCTAGTCCGTTGTTTAACCTGACGGTATATACAGTGCTAGAAGCAGGGGAGGCAGGAATCGCCAGAGTCCAGACCTCTTTAACAGCATTCTTTACAGAAACAAGGGCTTTGACTCTCGGAAAATTAATAGATCCCTCGCCCATGCCAGGAGTCGCCCGATCAAATTGAAGATTGTAGTTGTACCGCATTATCTAGTAACCCCCATGCGTGTTTTTCCTATCGTTAAAGGCTGCTTATAGGCGTGCACCCGTCGTCTTTCCCCTTCGGTGAGTTCATCTCCGTAGGTAGATTGAGCAGGTCTTTTGAGCATCGAATCAAGGCGATGGGAGAACTCCTCTGAGTCTCCATCGTCTCCATCGTCTCTATCTTCTTCCTCCTCGTCATCCCCTTCTTCTTTATCACCTGGATCGGTGGGGGAAGAATCGTAATTCTCCTGAACGTAGGCAAAAACCCCGTCTACATAAGAATCGGATCGGAACGTCAAGTCCATATTGGGTTCGATTTCAGCTAACAAAGTGCGTTTGATGTCGCTAGTAGAGAAGCTACTATCAAACCGAGCGTCAGAGAACCCTGGCAACAAACTGTCGGCTTCCTTCCATATCGCCAAAAGATCCCCGACCGAATCACCCCGACAAGCACTCTCATCTTCGTCGTTGCTATCAACACGAGGCTTGGACTTTTTTTTCTTTCTGGAAGTCATAGTTTCTTCTTCCTCTGCAACATCCCATTCTTCCATCATTTCTTCTTCTTCATTGTCCTCCTCTTCCATCATTTCTTCATCTTCGGGAACGGGAGGCATCATTTTCTTTTTGCCTCCATCAACACGGACGTACTGCCCCATGTCATTCCGGTAATAACCTAATTCACCAAGGACATTATCGGCATTGTCTACGATGATCTCTAGGTTATCTAACCGGAACTGGTAATTTTCCCGTGCGGCTTCTAGCTTCCGGTTCTCCCGACTCGTAGTATCAAACCGTGTAACAAGCGAATCGTGGCGTTCCTTTAATTCTTTCAATTCACGGAATCGAGTACCGCTAATGGAAGCGAAAGATTCAGGGATTCCTGAATACTCAACTCCATCGCATCTAACTATTGCCATACGCTGTTCATTATCTCCATTATCATTGGTTTTGTTAGGGTTACTAGGGTTTTCGATGACTTGCCCTGCGACAGCTTGCCCTGCGACAGCTTGCCCTGCGACAGCTTGCCCTGCGACAGCTTGCCCTGCGACAGCTTGCCCTGCGACAGCTTGCCCTGCGACAGCTTGCCCAATCCCCGCAGCACTATCTAATCGGAGGCGAACATCTCCCCCTGCCCTTCCTCGGCTCGTCAAAGCCAAATGGTTGGCACGGACATTAATCTGTTCCCTGTCATAGTGTTGCCCATTCCACACCCCTTCCCCTTGCTTGATGTCGCAGGTATATCCAGCAGATAGTTGTTCCTTTTCCCTTGCATCAATTAGGGCGATCGCCTTAGCATCAAAAAACGACACCAAGCCTTTGATCACCCCTTCAGTCTTGTCATAATAAGCAGAAGAATCAGTCATCCCTACCGTGTAATCCTTGTAGCTTTCGCTATTAAGAAGTCCAACATAGGGATGTTCTATCACCAGGGGGAGGAGTTTGAAACTCTCTACTGTGGCCAGTTCTGCATTGGTTTCCGGTCTCCTGAGTTCGTGGACTATGGAGCCATCAGGCTGACGATACTCCAACACCCCGTCACAACAAAAAGACCCCTCACAATGGAGACGACCATCCTCAGTTCTTATTACCCTAAATTTAGTTGGAGCATCGAGCCTGATTTCAACCATTTCTCAATACAAAAAACAAATAATTCTTTTTAAAGAATAACGCACCCTATCAGTCATTTAAAGAGGGTGCAAAAAAATAATTTCTATACAAGAAAATAGACTAAAATTAAATCAATGATTTAGATATAAATAATGACTATTACAAAAAGAGAGTACCCTTCTAAGAAAACGTTAGGATCTGGTGCATTGGCTCCCTATCGCGCTCTCGGTCGGTCAATTCGACGAGATCTTATAAATGCAAATCTTGGAATGATGGAATTTAGCGAGAAAAGTGGGTGGGACTGGCAGACAATTCGACGGATTTTAATGGGGGAGCGGCGGACGGATTTTATAGAACTGTTGATTATCGCTTCGTTAATTTCTGAGGATCAATCGGAAACGGAAAGACTGATCCTCACCTGGACGAAGGAAACTTTGAAAATCATCGAGGAAGGAATCCCCCAAGAAATTAACCCAGGTCTTGTTGATAATCTTGTCGAGATTAACGAAGAGATCCCTTTAGAATAGCAATAATCTCCTGACGATTCCGTTGGCTTACTCCTAAAAATTGACGTTTAGGCATTTTCTTAGTGCCTTTTTGTAAATAGGAGCCATAGGGCAATGGAGTCCCTACCTCAACCCTTCCTTTTTCAATCCGATATCGAATAGAAGATCGCAACAATCCTTGGCGTTGTAGTATTTGCATAATAAAACCCCGACTAGCCTTGTATTTAAGGGTTGATGGGGCTAGGTGTTCCCATTTCTCCCCGTAAGGACTCTGTTCCTTTTGAAAGTTCTCGTCGGTTGATGCCACCATAAACTGCCCGACTTTATGCAGTTCAGGTGTGAGGTTCTGAAACTTTCTGATTAATTTATTGAGGTAATTTTGGACTTGGTTAGCAACGAATTTTAGGGATAGCATAGGGTTAAAAGTAAAATATATCCTAATTTTAATATAAAAAAGGAAGGCTTTAACACCTCCTCCATCTTACCGTTTCAGTTACCCTCTGCACCCTCAAAACCCTCTTTTAATATTGTTTTGACTTTTGACTGTTTTCTGTCTTTTGGGTAGCTAACCGATTCTTGTCTTCAAGTAGACGATTATACGCTACAACCTCATCAAGAACTCGGTTTTTTTCCAAATCGGTAAGTTTTTTGTAGTTCATCTAGTACCTGTTCATATACTTCTTTTATTATTTTAGCAGAACCTTTTTGATTATTGGCTAATTTTTCTGCTGCTTGATTCAAAAGTGTCGAAACTTTTCCTGTTAGCATTTTTTCTTGATCAAATGCCCCTAGTGCTTTTTCTGCAATATCAGCAATTTCACTTGACTCCTCTACGTTGATTTTATTTCCTGCTTTGGCTAAATCTGAGGCAGCTTTTGACTTCCCAACAGTTGAGAATAAACGCTTTTCCCTTTGCAACTGTCTTTTTATAGCAGATTGAATCTGGGCTTTTTCAATAGCCAAAGAGCGAGATTCAGGGGAAAATCCCAACAAATCAAATAAGCCACCCTGAGATTCGGTTACTGTTGGGGCATTTGTTACCATATCAGACAATTCCTCTATGGTGTCATTAGTGATCTTTTTGCCTTTTTTCTCTTCTTTTTCCACTAACTCTAGTAAGTCTTGTTGTTGGCGGTGATCTTTAATTTTAGAACCAATTACAACAGCCCTTTGTTCGGGGATTTGACCCTGTACCACTCTATTAAATAGAGAGTCACTTAGACTAGCTAAAGCCAGCCCGTCCTCAGCTATTTTCTCCCTCATGGGTACGCCTTTTTTCTCTAGGTCTTGTTTTGTTAAACCAGAATCTCTAAAGAATTTAGCTGCATCCTGAGCATTGCCTCGACCTTCTGCGATATTTGTTAACGCACCAATAGCACGGGCTTCTTCTGGAGATTTAGCATCAATTAATTTTACAGTGACAGATTCAGCATTTAGTTTTTTAGCTAATGCAAGTCGGTTGTGACCGTTCACGACATAAACACCGCCATCTTTGGGATCTTGCCAAACTTGAAGGATGCCACCCAGGTTAGAATCCCACGTTTTAACTCCCGACAAACTCCCGACTTCTCCCGACTTGGTTTGTTCGCCAATGATCTTGTATTGAAATCTTTTGGGGTCAACCTGGATTTTACTGGGGTCTGCTTCTGCTATTCCTGAAGACAAGACTTGATCCGCCCCCAACCGAGAAGCAGCATCATCCCACTTTCCTGCTGGTTTCGGTGTCAGCTTGTTATTCTCCTGTCTCTTAGCCGGATCATCCTGAGCCTCCTTAAACCCTCCCGCCATAGCTTTAACTTTGTCCAGCTTTTCCTGGGAAGGTTTATCAGGGGGGTCTGACTTGCAGTTCTTATTTAAGCTAATACAAGCCTTCCCGCAGTTATAGGAGGTATTGCCACACTTAGGTTTTTCCTTCCTCTTGGTTTTAACTGCGTCATACCGATAGGTGTACCCTTTAGAAAATTCTTCCCACACCACTGGATCGATATCCGCGCTGTCTATTCTTTTCCAGGTAAA
>JACCDO010027202.1_pt1 | contig 22263 bp, 18 predicted proteins | sample 7446101 | NCBI WGS metagenome assembly JACCDO01 (sample SAMN15323440, study PRJNA562643) | freshwater metagenome | isolation source: river surface water | place: USA:Blue River Watershed | collected 2017-08-16
CTCAAAAAAATTTGTTTTACCATCTAGACACATAGCTTTCATAAAGTCAAAAGGATTTTCACTATTATAAATTTTTTCAAAGCCTAATTGAATTAATAATCTATCGGCAACATATTTAATATATTCTCTCATTAAAGTAGAATTCATTCCAATTAATTTACATGGTAAAGATTCACAAATAAATTCTTCTTCAATTTCAACTGCTTCTCTCATAATTTCTTCTACTCTTTCTGGTGTAACTTTATTGACAAGATGTTCATATATTAAAATAGCAAAATCTGTATGTAATCCTTCATCTCTTGAAATTAATTCATTACTTTTACCAAGAGCCTTTGTCATTTTATTTCTACTTTTAAGCCAAAAAATAGCACAAAAACTGCCACTAAAAAATATACCTTCTACAATAGCAAAAGCAATAACTCTTTCTTCAAATGGTCTCGAAGTATCAAGCCACTTTAATGCCCATTCTGCTTTTCTTTTAACACATGGAATTGTGTCAATTGCATTAAATAATTCAGCTTTTCTTTTAGGATCTTTGACAAATGTTTCAATTAATAGAGCATAAGTCATTCCATGCTCATTTTCAATAAAACTTTGAAAAGAATAAAAATTACGTGCTTCACTAGCTTTAATTTCTCTGCAAAAATTAGTTATTAAATTCTCAAGAACTATTCCATCAGAACCCGCAAAAAAAGCGAGAATATGCTCTATAAAATATTTTTCATTATCATTCAATGAATTCCAATCATTTAAATCATCTGAATAAGGTATTTCTTGTGCGGTCCAAAACATAGCTTTATGATTTTCATATGCATCTTGTAATTTCTTGTATTTAATTGGTAATTGTGTAAATCTAGTATTATCTTCAGTAAGTAAAGGTTCTTCGAGTCTGGTCATTCTTTATTATTTAATAAAATAATTAAATAAAAAAATAAAAAATCATTTTTATTTTTAAAAATAATTATATGAACTAAATACTTCAAATATCTAAATATTTTCATAAAATTCTAGTTTAAATAATTACTTTTTTTAATAAAATATGAGCAATAATTATTATACTATTTTAGGAGTTGAAAAAAATGCTTCAGATGAACAAATTAAAAAAGCTTATAGAAATTTAGCAAAAGAACATCATCCAGATAAAGGAGGTAATAAAGAAACATTTCAAAAAATACAAGAAGCTTATAATACTTTATCAGATCCTGAAAAAAGAAAATTATATGATAATCCAAATTCAATTAATCAAGAATTTATGAATAATATTTTTTCTTCTAATTTTCAAACTGGTTTTTCTTTTGATTTCAAAGATTTTTTTCATGGTACCAGTCATAGACTTAGAAAAAGAAAAGATCACTCATTTATTTATGAGATAAGTTTACAAGATGTTTATAATGGGTTAACCAAACAATTTAACTTAAAGCGCAGCTTAAAATGTCAATTTTGTGAAAAAATGTGTGAAGTTTGTCAAGGTTCAGGAAAGATAAGTCAAAAAATTCATATGGGACCTTTAGTTCAAATTATGAATCATCCATGTAAAAATTGTTTCCAAACTGGAAAAATACAAAATAAACATGTAAAGTGTGAATATTGTCTTTCTACTGGTTTTATCACAGAAGAAAAAAGAATAGAAATAGATATTCCAAAAGGAGTAGAAGATGGTAAAAATTATGTATTTGCAGAATGGGGTGAACAACCAGTTAATCAAAATGAGATTGCAGGAGATTTTATAATTATAATAAAAATAAAAAATGAAACAAAGTTTAAAAGAGAAAATTTAAATTTATTTCTTAATGTCAATCTTACTTTTAAAGAATCAATTATAGGTAAAGAAATATTTATACATTATTTTAATAATGTTAAATTAAAATTAAATACAAAGAAATTTGGAATTATTAACCCAAATAATCATTATGCAATTAATAATAAAGGATTAGAAAATAATAAAGGTGAAAAAGGAAATTTATATGTTAAGTTTAATATAGAATATCCAAATGATTTTAAATTATCTGATGAAAATATAAATTCTTTTAAAGAACTATTTGAAAAAATTGGAATAAACTAAATTATAATATGGCAGAGAAATACAATTTTTATTATTTTTATTACAAAAATATATATTTATATACTATAAGAAGTATATAAACTAAAATCATGATATAATAAATAGTTTTTATGTGAATATATTATATTATATAAATTTATATCATATTTTTCATAACCATATTTTTAAATATTAAATTTAAAATAATTTATATAGGTTTTTTAGTTAAAGACATTTTAAATAAATTTCTAAAATAATTACTTTCATTAATATGAGATTGATTATGATCTTTATGTATAGTACTTGTCAAAAACTGATTATTTGGAATAAATAAAGAATATGTATAAACATACACATTCTTTACATTTTCATAGATAAAAATATCAGCTTCTATATGAGAAGGAAAAACAGTATTATTGTATTTTTTTCCTAATATAAAAGTATTTGTTTTTCTATCATAACAATTATTAAGTATTTCTTTCATACCGGTTCTATTTATTAAATAAGAAACTGTTCCAAAACAATGTTTGTTTGTTCTCAAAATGAATTTTTTTTCTTTTTTATCAGTACAATTTTTATTTGAATATAATTGTAATATTTTCCAATCTTTTGGTGAATCTTTATAAACTATATTTTTTAAAGTATTATTCCAGTATGGCATTAGTTCAAAAGATATATCATCTTCAATTATTAAAACTTCTGAATAATTTTTATCATATGCATATTTTATTGCTTTTAAATGTGATAAAGTACATGCTAATACATTCTTTACATTTATTTTATAATTATTTTTATATTTAATATTATCTATTATTCCATTTTCTACATTAGTAATTTTATTGCCATCAACAGCAGTAATACGTTCATAATTTTTTATATTATATTTTTTAAATTCATTTTCAATATATTTTTTACGATCAATGCTCCTATCTAAATTAATATATAAAATTGGATATTCAATATAATTTTTTATACTTTTTATATTATCTTTTAAATAATATTCAACATTATTTATATTAACTTTGTTACAAGTAATATAAGTAGATAAAGTTTTATAAGTCATTTATAATATACAAATAAATTATATTTCAAAATATTTTTAAAAATATTTTTTGTTTTAATAATAAATGGCAGAATATTTAATAATTCCTATACCTGCAATATTAGGTTATGCAACATCAATGTTTTGTAAAGTTGGTAAAAGTTCTGGAGAAACAGTATCTTTTCGTCCTCCTCCTATAGTATTTTCATTAGTATGGCCTGTGCTATACATTTTATTTGGACTTTCTTGGTTTTATAGTAGAAAAATACATCGTGAATTATCAGATATATTTTATTCAATACTTACAGTTTTATTATGTATTTGGATTTTTGTTTATTCTTGTAAAAACAATAAAAAATATGGAATTTATGTTTTACTTTTATCTATAATATTTTCTATTTTATGTTATACTGTTGCTGATATGAGAAGTAGATGCTTATTAGCACCACTAATGGGTTGGTTATTATTTGCAATGTTATTAAATATATTTGAAGTACAAAAAGTTTAAAAACTTATTTAAACAATATTTTATTAAGATTAAATGATTCCACAAGGTTCTTGGATAGAAAGTGCTAAAAATTATAAATTTGAAAACAATATTTTATCAGCAGAGTTAAAGGATTTAAATGGAAATTTTATATTAGATAGTATAGAAATAATTCCAAACACAAGTTATTCTAATATAAATGGTAAATTTATTCCTGATACAGAAAAATATTTTAAAGAAATGTTAAATAATTCACATTTAGATATAAGATATGGTAAAGAAAACTTAAGTTTAATAGAAATACAAAATAGTTTAAATTATCTATTAATAGAATTTATGAAACATTGTAAAGAAATAAAAATTAAACCAATTTTAATGTATGGCGGTTTGTTAGGATATTATTTTAATAATAAATTGTTACCTTGGGATGATGATATAGATTTAATTTTATTAGAAAATGATATTAATAAGTTAAAACCTAAAATATTTGATAAGTTTATTATAGAAGTAAATTCATTTGCTTATAAAAATATTCAAGATGCAAATAATAAAATTAATGCACGTATTATAAGTACAGATAATGGTGTATTTATAGATATTACATATTTTTATTATAATGAAGATATGTTAATTTGTCAAGATGGGAATCAATTTAATATAGAAGATATTTTACCTATTAAAATTGGAAGATTAAATAATATTGATATTTATATTCCTAATAATATTGAAAATTGTTTAATACAAAAATATAGTGAAAAATGTTTAGAAATTACAGAAAATTACAATGATAATTGGATATTCAGGACAGAAAATAAAGAATGGATAAGAAAAAACTAAATAAAATTAAAATAATTTTTAGAAAAACATTTGTTGAATCACAAATTCTATGTATAATACATTATATATTTTCTAACTAAACTTATTATTACTTATAAAGTAATAATAAAAATTTTATCAAATTATAAATATTTATGCCGAACATGTTAAACATCCTTCTTCTTCTATTTTCTCTTTATCTTCTCTTTTCATTTCTTTCTCTTTTTTCGCGTCAAAACCAAATCTTTGAGAACTAACAGCTGGTTTTGAACGAATATAATAAGATCCTGTTTTTAGACCTAATTTCCATCCATATAAATGTGCCGAAGTTAAAAAATTAAAGCTTGGTTTTTCAAAAAATAAATTTAAACTTTGTGATTGACAAACAAATGGTCCTCTATCAGCACTCATTTTAATTAAATTCTTTTGTGAAATTTCCCAAACTGTTTTATAAATATTTTTCAAAAAAGTAGGTAAACCTTTAATATTTTTAACACTTCCCTTATCATAAATTAATCTGTCTTTATTTTCTTCATTCCAAATATCTAAATCAAGTAGATCCTGCATCAAATATTTATTTACAACTGTAAACTCTCCAGCTAAAGTTCTACGCGTATAGATATTTGAAGTAAATGGTTCCATTGCCTCATTTGATCCCATAATTTGACTTGTACTAGCTGTTGGCATTAATGCTAATAATAAACTATTTCTAACACCATGATTTAAAACTTCTTCTTTAGTTTTTTTCCAATCCCATAATCCTGATAATTCGTTCTCTTTTAATCCCCATAAATCAAATTGAAATAATCCTTTTGAAAGTGGAGATCCTTCATAAGTTTCATATTTTCCATCAATTTTTGCTAATTCAATTGATGCTTCCATTGCTCCATGATAAATAGTTTCAAAAAGTTCCTTATTTATTTTTATTGCTTCTTCGCTATCAAAAGGCAATCGAAGTTTAATAAATAAATCTGCTAATCCTTGAACACCAATGCCAATTGGTCTATGTCTCATATTTGAGACACGTGTTTTTTCAATTGGATAAAAATTTTTATCAATAATTTTATTTAAGTTAATAGTTAAATCATATGCTAGTTCATGTAACTTATTATAATTAATTTTAGGTTTCAGAAATGTCCAACAATCATCATGACCGCCAATATGATTTACAGTATTTCCTCTAACAACAAATAATTGTGGAACAGTTTCAAAAGGTTTAACAACTGATAAACTAGGTTCACTCATAATTCTTAATTTTTCAGCTTCTTCACTATTAACTTCCTCATATTTTAACCCAATTCTTTTTAGCATAGCTTTTAATAATTTACAATAAGAACAAACTTCAGTTGTATAAATTTTTATATCTCCGCTTTCTAATAACTTAAATAATTTCTTTTCTTGTTCATTTAATAATTTTAACCAATGAATATGACTAATAGAAAAATCTGTAATCTTAGGATATTCTAATATATTTTGAAGACAAATGGAAGCTAAATTACAAACTGCTGTTTCGTCCTTATTTGATACTTCAATAATTTCTGCACATTGTCCAGTTATTATACCGTTAAAAATCCCTTTATGTTCTAAAGGTTCATTAAAACAAAAAGTATCTTCTTTTTTTAAACACTCTTGAATATCTGAAATATAAATATCTTTAATATTACATAAAATGGTTTCATTGAAAGTAGTGTATATATCACAGAATTTTGTATAAGGAATAATTTTCATACCAATTTCTAAATTTTGTGCTTCATAAACAACTTCTTTATCATCTTCTTGAATATAAAATTTATGATATAAAGTACATTTAATTTCAGAAGAATTTGAAAAAATAATTTTTAATAATTTTTGATTTTCTCCAGTTTTTCTAACAATTGTTTTACTCCATTGTTTTCCATTCCAAACTTCAACTTGTTGATCTAATAAATTTTTAATTGGGATATCAACAGCTTTTTCTTCATTTCTAATTTGAATTGTTGTATCTCCTGATACGCAAAGATTGCTTGATTTTACAGTTCCGATATTTTGTTGATTACTCTTTTTATTTGCTGCATCTTTATATAACATATATGGAGTTCCTGTCTCTACTTGTGAACTAATAATTGCTTCCCATAATTCACGTGTTTTAATCTTTTTATTATATCTACCTTCTTCAACATATTTATTATATAAATTCTTAAATTCTTCTCCATAAACATCTGACAATCCTGGACATTTATCTGGACACATTAGATACCAATCATCGTCTTTTTCTAATTTTTCCATAAATAAATCAGGAACCCATAAAGCATAAAATAGATCTCTTGCTCTTTCTTCTTCAGCGCCATGATTTTTCTTAGCATCTAAGAATGAAAAAACATCAGCATGCCATGGTTCTAAATACATAGCAAAAGATCCATTTCTTTTACCACTCTGGTTGATATATCTTGCTGTGTCATTATATAATTTTAACATTGGAACAATACCATCTGAATTACCACCAGTTTTACGAATATATGAATCTTTTGCGCGAATATTAGAAATATGAACACCTATACCACCTGCCCATTTTGAAATCTTCGCACAATCCGAAATTGTTCCAAAAATACCTTCAATACTATCTTCTGTAGCTGAGAGGTAACAACTACTCATTTGAGGATAAGGCGATGAAGCATTAAATAATGTTGGTGTTGCATGTGTATAGTTTTTTAAAGAAATATTATCATATGTTTTCTTAACATTTTTTAAATCATTTCCATGAATACCAATTGCTACTCTCATAAATAAATGTTGTGGTCTTTCTACAATAATTTTATTTACTTTCAATAAATATGATTTTTCTAAAGTTTTAAAACCAAAAAAGTCAATTAAATAATCTCTTTCCATATCAATCATATCTTGAATTTCTTTTGCATTTTCATTTACAATTTTCATAAATTCTTCACTTACTAAACTTGCCGGATTACCTACCATATCTGTATTATTTTTTAATTTTTTAACTACTTCCAAAAAATCTTCATCGGTATTCTTTTGATGATTACTAATAACAATTCTTGAACCTAATATTCCAAAATTAGGATTTTCAGTTATCATTGACATACAAACTTGTGATGCTAAATTATCTAATTCAGTTGTAGTAATACCTGGATAAATTCTATTACAAATTTTTTGCGTAATTAAAGTAGCATCAATATCCTTAATATCAAATAATAATTTTTCTAATCTTCTGGTAATTTTGTCAAACTTGACAGATTCTTTTTCTCCATTTCTTTTAATGACGAACATTTTATATATTTTTATAATTCATAAATTTATAATTCAATTTTTTTTTTATTATTTAAAAAAATTATTAAATAATAAAGAATGAGTAAAAATAATTCTGTTTATAGAAATATTAAAGATTTTGGACAAAATATGAAATCAGATGCTACTAATCCTTTAACTTATTGTATTAACTCAAATACAGATCAAAGATTTTTACATGGTGCAGATGCTAATTATTACGGACAATATTCTAGAAATTGTCAAGCTTTTCTAGCTGATTATTGTGCACAAGGATGGGATGCATTTTGTGAAAATGCTGCACAAAACGTTAATATCTCTTATCCTAATCATTTAGAATTTAGTATTCCAAATATGTCTGCTGGAGATATTTTAATTAGAAATGCTGCTATTCGTAAATATCTAAAAAAAATGGATGGAAATTGTATTCGTACATTTGAACCATTTGATCCTCAAGTTGCTGATTCACCATTAATTTATTTCTGGGACATTCCAAGTAATTTAAATTATGTCAGCAAATGTTTACCTTGTTTTTCAGTTGATCCACGTATAATTGATAAAGATCCAATAATGGATAAACTATTACAAAATCCTAGAATTGGCTTAGATATACTTATTAATATACATAATACTATGTATAAAGAAGGAAATTTACATAAACTACGTGGAACAAAATTGGGAGGATTTTTACAACTCTACAAAGCAAATGTAATGAGAAAATAAAAATTAATATAAACTTTAAATTAAATTTAATTTAAAGTTATTAAGCTGATATTGAACATACTAATTGTTTATTACTAAATATTTTTATATTACCAGATTGCCATCCTATTTCATTATTATTTTCAAAAAATCATCAACAATATTATTATTAGATATATCATTTGTTTCTCTAAGTTTTTTTTAAATTCTTCAATTAACATTTTTTTGCATTTGTTATCTTTTATAATTTCAATTATTTTATTTTCTATGTCTAATCTAGGTTCAAAAATATACTTAATTGAATCTGCCAATTTTCCAAAATCCATTTATTATACATTTAATAATTAAATTAAATTTTTGGCTTTTTCATATTCTATTATTATTTGTTATAAAATTTAAAATGATATGATAAATAATAAGAAATATTTATTTTGGAATGAAGAAGTGTTTCCAGAATTTATTTTTAATTAATAGAATTTATTTGTTTCAATGTGTACCGATTTAGATATTTTAGAAAGTATTGAAATATAAAATTGATAAAGTTATAATTTAAGAAAAGGATAATATGATATTAATGATACCTCAAGATATTCAAGATAAGATTTTATTATATAATATACATCCTATAGCTGAAATAATAAAAAATCATGTGTCTGAAATAAAAAATATATAAAACGATATTATCTTTATGATTTCGATAATTATAGTTTTTATGCAAATCGCAAAAATGTAAGGACTTTTTTTTAATATTAATTAAAGATAAATTATATATTATGACACACAATGCTAAAGAATATCGAAAATATTTAAAATTTAATAAATTATGGCAACTTATTCATTTAGTAATAAAATAAAATCTATGTTAAATACAAATTATATTAAATTTAGAAACAGCTAATAAATTTTTTATTTAATCAGGTAACAAATATATATAATTTTGCTGGTATTGATAATGCAAATTATTATTATTTAATACCAAATATTTGCATGACTATTTTATAAATAAATTTACATCAAAATTTATTTATAATCTTTTATAAATATATTTGAAAATTTTATAAATATTCAATTTAAATTTTAAAAAAAAAAATTATAATTAATAAAAAAATGACAACAATTGATATATATAATCCTAAAAAAGAACCTTTTGGACCATTGAGTAACAATTATAAATCAAACATGAAAATTTGTGATTCATCAAACAAATGTGAAAATTGGTTTACTGTATCGAATTATATTTATGCTAATATGTTAAAAAATGAAAAACATATAAATATTTTAAAAAATTTTAAAGAATTTGATAATATTTATTCTACATATGTTAAATATAGAAATATAGAGGAAGAAGATGTTATAAAAAGTGCTCTAAAAAAAGCACTTAATGTAAAATTTCAAGATCCAAAAATGGTTCAACTTTTATTATCAACTGGTGACACAGAAATACTTTATTTAACAGATAATACTTTACTTGGAAAAAATGAGGAAAAAAAGGGACAAAATATATTGGGAAAATATTTAATGGAAATTAGATCAAATTTAAAAGTCAAACAAAAAGAGATAGAAACTGATGAAGAAAAAAATAATATGTATAAATCTTTTATAATTTATCAATTACTCGAAAAAGATATTCAATTTAATGGAGATGATTTAAGTGAATATCTATATCATGATAAAAAAAGAATATTTCAATATCATAAAAGTAAAAATATAGATCAACTTATTGATTTATATATTAAAAACCATCCGAAAAATCCTATTTTAAAAGGTAAAATTGAACAAGCACTTATAGATAAATATCAAAAAAATAGATTTTTTGAATTATATACAAATCTTTTTGAATTAATGAAATTATCAATTTCAGAACCTGATATTTTAATATATGAATTAAGAAAAAAATATTTAGAAAACTTAAAATCTAATAATAAAGCAAATAGAGATATAAAATCTTTTCAAGTATATTTTGATTATATTATACATAAAAGATATCCTGATATTCCAGAAAAAGAATTACAAAAAATAAAGGAAAAAGAATTAAAAAAAATTTCTATAGAACAAGAACAAGATATTAAAAAAAATATCAGTGTTTTAAAAAATAGTTTACCTTTAGAAGTAAAAAATAAAATAAATGAAATAGACAATAAATATAAAATACCTTCACAAGAAGAAATTGATATATCAAAAACTTTTAAATTATCAGAATATGTTTCAAGATTTAATCTTGATGAAAGTATTTTCAATTATAAATCAACTAGTCAAAAATATACAAAATTTAGAGAAGGTGTTCCTAGTGTTGATTATACAAAAGATTTAGAATTACTTTATACAAATAATAGATATCAACTTTTATCACCTCTATATTATACAGGAAAATTATTTATAGATAATTTTACTTTTACATCAGTATCACATTATATATTATTTAAATTATTTCAAACATTATATTTAATTAAAAATGAAAAAGATGCATATAATAAATTACTAAATAATCAAGATAAAATGGAATATTATAAATATATTGATAATAAATTTGTTGATTTACAAATTGAAAGTGAATCTATCAGAATCAAAGAGTTAGCTAAATTTGCTTTAGATACTAAATTTTCAAATTTTAAATTACAAAAAATATTATTAATGACTGGTAATAAAAAAATATTTTGGAATGATAAAAAAGATGATGTTTTGGGAATAGGAGAAAATTTTGTTGGAAATTATTTAGTTCAATTAAGAAATCAATTAGATAGTAAATTTATAGAAGAGAAAAAACAATTAGTTACTATTGATAATTTAATATTTATTTTAGAATCTAATTCTTATTTTAAAGAATGGATAGAAAATAGAATTAGAGAATATTCTAATAACATTAAAAAATTCAATAATTTTACAAAAAACAAATATTCTACATTAAATATGAAAATACCGATAGATTATAAATTTAGTAAATTAGTTATTGATATTTTATATACACAATGTAAAGATATTAAAAATATAGACTCCCGAGATACTTCAATACCTACATTTTTTATAGAAATTGTTAGGGATAATTTTAGAACTAATAAAGATTTTCCTGAAATATTAAGTTTATTCTGGAATAATATATATTCCATTTTTTATTTTATCATTAAACATTTACAAAATCCAGTTGTATACAATATTAAACAATTATTATTTAGATTGGAAAAAATTATAACTAATCAAAAAAATGAAAGTTCAGTAAAAATATATGATGATAGATTTTCTAATTGTATTTTTTACTCATTAGTCAAATTATTAAAAAATATTTATAAATATAATGAAAAATCACAAGTTTTCAATACTAACTATGGTGTTTTTATTGATCCGGAAACAAGAATTCCTCATAAAGAAATAAAATTTGGAGATCCTGCTTTGAGTAAAATAGACGTACAATTGGTAACATCTATTATCTTAAATGTTCCTATAAAAAATATAGAATTAAAAGATGAAATAAGTTTTTTTGCTCAAAATTTAGTTTTTATAAATGAAGATATAGATGAAAATAAAGAAGACGACGAAGAAGATATAAATTTGCAAGATTATAATCCTGTAGATGAAGAAAATGATGAAGAAGATATTAATCTAAAAGATTACGTTGATGTAGTAGATGATGATGATGAAGAAAAAAGTGATATAGATTACGAAGAAGAAAGTGAGAATGAAGAAAATGAAGAAAATGAAGAGAATGAAGCAGACTATGAAGAAAGAGATGATTATGGATTAGACTTTGGCAAAGAAAAAATTGAAAAAACCGACGACGAAGAAAATATTAAAGAACTACAAAATAAAATTATCCAATATTTTGATAAAAATAATTTATTTTCTGATAGTCCTAGAAAATTATTAAGCAATTATATTATTCAATCTATTGAAATAATTAAAAATTATAGAAATATATCAGAAAATGTAAAAAAGAATCGTGTAAATTTCTTTTCTGATTGTTAATTTTAAACTAAAATTAGTTTAAAAATTCAAATTTTAAATTTATCCATTGTATTATAATTTAATAATTTTTCAATTAGTTCTACATGCGTTAATAACATTCTTCTGCAACAATATCTTGTTAATTTTAATTTATCTAAAGCTTCATCTTCTGGATATTCTTTCTTTAGCTCATTAAACTCATTCCATTTATTTCCCATAACTTTACCACAAGTAAAACATCTGACTGGAATAATCATTTTATAATAAAGTGATATTTCATATTATTATTAATTAAAAATTTCAATTTAATTTTTCATAAAATTCTACAGCATTAGGATGAGCAAATACTTTATCAAAATTTAAATTTTTTATACTTAAACCTTCTAATGTTTTAACACGTGAAAGAGCAACATATGCTTGACCATATTCAAAAATATGTCCTAAATCAATTTCAGCATAATCTAATGTAATACCTTGTGTTTTATGAACTGTACAGGCAAAGGCTAATTTTAAAGGAATTTGTGTAATAGTCATCAATACTTCTCCATTATCCTCTATCTTCCAAACTTGATGTTCGATAATTCTTTCTTCACCATTTAAAAAACGAACTATTGGTAAATCTTCTTCACTAAAACCAACAACTACTCCACGAGAACCATTTGCTAATTTAGCTTCTAAATCTATATTATAAAGTAACATAACTTGTGCTCCAATACATAATTCTAAAACTTCTGGTGCAATACATATTTTTTTAATTTTATCTTCAATAAAACGCATATTTTTCTTGAATACTTGATATTCTAAATCATATTGAAATGATTCTAAATCTTTATTCTTTTTCTGTATTTTTGATAATTCTCTTTCATTTTCTTCATCAACATCTCTGTTTAATGAATATATTTTTGTTGGTATAATTCCATTTTTACTTTCTAACTTATAATTAATCCTTGAAGAAAGTAATTCGCGTGTTTGTGAAGTAATTTTGCCAATTCTTAATTCATTTAAACATCCCTGAAATACATCATCATCTTGACGAAAAATTTCAGTTAGATAGATAATTTCTTGAACACAAGAATTCCAAGACTCTGCTTCAAAACAAAACTGTTCTGAAGCAACACAAGGTAATTGTAGAAAATCACCAGTCAATACTAATTGTATTCCTCCAAAAGGTCTATCATTTTTTCTCAATAGACGTGCAAGATGTTCCAATTTATCAAATAAGTCGGGTGATAACATAGAAACCTCATCTATAATCAAAATTTGTAATTCACGCCACTTTTTTAAATTTCTAGGATTATTCATTATATTCATATATAATGTATCTAATTTATCTTTACCTAATCCAATTCCTAAAAAAGAATGTAATGTTGACCCTCCTATTAAAACAGCTGAAATACCTGTTGTCGATGTAATACCTATTTTACGCATGGCTTTATATTGTTGATAAAATAATTTAATTGCGCTAGTTTTACCTGTTCCTGCTGGACCAGTAATTAAAATATTTTTACCACTTAAAATACAATCATATGCATATCTTTGTTTTTTTGATAAAAAATCAGAAGTTAAATTACACATATTAGTTGATTTCTTTTTAGTATTTTTATTTCTATCTTCAATTTTATTTTTTTCGAATTCTCGTAATTTTCCTAATTTACTTTTTTTATCTTCGATATTTTGAATTTTTTGTACTTCTAATTCTTTTTTCTCCTTCTTTGTTAATTCTTTTGACTCTTTCTCCTTATCTTTTTCTAATTGTTTAATTTCAAAATCTGTATAATCTTTTAATTCTATTTGTGGATATTTTTTTATTTCTTCTTGAAATTCACTCTCATTCATTATCTTTTTAATTTTATATAAATTTAATAAAATTCTAAGCTTAATACTAGTTTCTGTTCTTTTAAAATTTTCACTTAATTCTTTTAAACTTTTATTTAATATAGCTAAGTTCATTAATTCTTTATCATCTTCATCTAACCATTTTTTACCTTTATTAGATAAAGTATCAACTATTTTTTCGGGGTTTTCATTTTTTTCATCTATATTATCTTCAAAAATTAATATCGGTTTTTGTGAATTTTCAACTTTTTTACTTAATAATCTTTTATTATTACTTTCCTTATTTTCTACTTTTTTACCTAATAATCTTTGATTATTAGTACTTTCTTTATTATCTACTTTTTCATTTTTTTTACCTAATAGCCTTCTTCCTAACAATCTTGGTCTTTCTATCTCTTCTTCCTCAAAATTATCAAAATCAGAACTAGCTTTTTCTATTTTCTTCACATTCTCTACCCTATAAGATAATTCAATTTTATCAAATAAAGTTTTATCATAACCAAGCTTAATTAGTTGTTGTATTCTAAAATCTAAAAGAAGATCTCCTTCCTCCTCCATTCTTTTAACCATTAGTTTTTGATATTTATTATTTAAATTATTTGGATGTAAAACAACTAAAAACATATCTTTAATTTTTTCATTATAAAATTTCTCTAAAATGCTTCTGTACAAATTTAATTGCAATGAGTAATGATAGAAATTACAATCTGGTAAATTTTGAAAAGGAAAACGTCCAAAAGAATCTTCATCAAAAGCTTTAAACTTTATTTCTTTAGATCTTTTCCAATCTCCAAGAGAAAGTGTTCCATCTTCATTGCGAAAGACTGCGTCAATTGAACCAGTTAATTTTAAAATATCACTAAAAATCATCCACTCAGTTCTATACATTTCTAAATCTTCATGATCTTTATAGAAATCCAAAAATTGTTCAAATTCTGGAGAATCATTCTCAACTTCTAAATCATTATAAAAATATTCAATATTCGCATGCATAATTGTTCCTGCTTCTGAAGCTTCATCTCTATTTTTATCCCACATTTCTTTAATTTTTTCAGGTTTCATCAAATAATATTTATAACTTGGATTGTTTTTATATTCCCATTTATTTAATATTTTATTAATAATTTTTTCAGTATCAAATTCGTCAAAAAATTGATGAATAAAAGTAGTCGCTGAAACCAAATCTTTATCATCACCGTCAATCCAATATTTATGTCCTTCTTCTCGAAATTTTATTCTTGAGTCAAAAGGATGTTTATTTTTATACTTTAAAAGATTTTGATTTTCAGATTCACTTACGTCATCTAAACCATTATTTCTTAATGTCGCCATATTATGATAAAATTATATATTATTATTTTAAATTAAATCAATTTAAAATTTAGAATATTGAAATTTCACTAATTTCAAAATTAATATCTGATTCTTTTATAATTAATAATTTTATTTTGACAAGATATCATAAATTATTTTTTATTAAAAATTATTTAAGTTAAAAAAATATTTTATATTTATAATAATAAAAAATGTCAAAAATATGTATATCTGAACATAATTTTAATAATTTATTGAAACTAGCATTAAATAATTGTGAGAGTAAAAACTCTCAAACTTATCCTCGAAATATTATAAATTTTCCAGTAATTTCACCACCTTTTTTTTCATCTCTTGTTATTAAAATTGATACTAATTATGGTAATACAATTGATCTTAGTTATCTAAAAAATAATGATATTCAAACTATTGATTGGGGAGATAACCCTAATTCTTTTCCAAATAAATTATCAACACCTGTTGAATACAAACATACATATTCTGCAAAACAAATATATAGAATAATTATAAATGGTAATATAGAAAATCTTAATATGTTTTTACCAGATCCTAATAACCCTCAACAACCTCAACCTCAACCGTTAATTACTTCAATAATACAGTTTCCAGAAAATTGCAAATCTATAAGTTTAAATTATTTAACAAATTTAATTTCAGTTCCTACAGAATTACCAGAAACAGCCAAAGATCTATCTCTATGTTTTGCTAATTGTCAAAATTTTCTTGGTAAAACAAGAGGATCAAATGATGTTGAAGGTAATATAGGTACTGATTGGCATGTTGAAAATGTTACTAATATGAAGCTAATGTTTGCAGGTTGTAGTTTATTTAATCAAGATTTAAGTAATTGGGACGTTGGAAATGTTACTAATATGAATAGTATGTTTAAAGGTTGTAGAAAATTTAATAATGGAGATTCTCCAGGATTAAGTAATAAACCACTTAACTGGAATGTTGAAAAAGTTACAGATATGAATAGCATGTTTTATAATTGTGAATCATTTAATCAAGATATAAGTAATTGGAATATTTCTAAAGTTACAGATATGAGTTTTATGTTCTTTAATTGTAACAGTTTTAAACAAGATTTATCTAAATGGTTATACTTACTATATAATAATAATATATATATGTCTGCTCCTTTTGGTAATAATAAGAGATGTTTTGATATAAAGAATACTTGGCCACAATGTACTAGTTCTTGTAATCCTGGTTCTACTCCATCAGGTTCATCACCTGAAATTTGTCTTTTATGTCAAAAAGGTTATTATTGTCCAGGTGGAAAAGATCTTGGTAAATCTTGTCCAGCTGGTACTTATTGTCCAGTTGGATCTTCTTCTCCTGTAAATTGTCCAGCTGGTACTTATTGTCCAGAAGATGGATCTTCTTCTCCCGTAAATTGTCCAGCTGGTACTTATTCTTCAGCTATAGGAGCAACTTCTTCTACTACTTGTCAAAAATGTCCAGATGGTACTTACTCAAGTACAGATGGTTCTCAATGTAACAGATGTCCAGTTGGCACTTTTTATGGTAAAGATAGTTCTCAATGTTACCCTTGTCCACCTGGTACTTATTCAAATAAAGATGGTTCTCAGTGTACTTTTTGCCAAGCTAATTATTATTGCATTTCAGGAACACAAGCACCTTGTCCTAAAGGAACTTATTCGAGTATAGGTTCTAAGGAATGTGTATCTTGTCCAAATGGTATTTGTTACCAATAAATTTACATCAAATTGGACAATAAAATTTATTCTGTAAATGTTATAACATCTTATTTTTCTTAACCACAAAATCAGGTTAAGAAAAAATGTGATGACGTAAATTTACAGACTAAAGGTTAATCATGACAATGATCACATAAATATAATATTTTTGTTTCATCTAATTTTTCTAAATCATCATGTATATGTAATTCTAATTCATCAACCTTATCTTTTAGTATCCATAAATTATGAGTATCAAAGAAATTTTTCATATATATTTTAGTTTCTTTAATTACTTCATCATTACTCATATTTTTTAATAAATCGGTAGGAATTTTATATTGAAACCCGCTGAATAATTGCGCAGATATTTGAATAGTTGTATATTGAAGTTTATGATTCTCAATTTCTGTCATTTATAATTTAATTATAATTATATATAATATATTTTTAAACTTAAATTTTTAAGTTTAAATTTTTAATCTCCATATCTATTACCTATAAATACCTTGTTACATATTTCACAAAATGCTTGATAAAAAAATTCTCCTCTTTTATCATCATTTATTTCACTATGATTATAACAATCTATATTATTAAAAGGAATATTTTCTAAATTATTATTTTCTATTTCATTTATATAATTATTATGTTCCTTACAACTAATATCATCATGTCTTAATATTCCCTTTAATTTTAAAATATTAACTTTATAATAATAATAACATTTTTGATCTGTTTTACTTAAAATATTATCTAAATCTATATTAAGATTAGATAGGAAATCTAAAAATTCTTGACTTCCATATTCTAAATTAACACAACAATTATCTTTAATTATACCATTCTCTAAATCGAAATAATTTCCACCTCCCGTTTGACTTGTTGGACAAATAAAATTTTCTCCATGTTTTGGACAGTTAAATAAACAGTTAGGATAGACATAATCATCGTTTTCAAAATCATCAGATGAACAAAAACAATTTTTTTCTATAATATCAGAAATTTCTTTATTATTTTCTTTATCACAAAATGGACAAAATATCATAATATTAATTTCACGATGATGTTTAGTAAATATATTACTAATATTATCATAATCATATAATATCATTAAAAGCGTATACATAATTAAATTACTATTTAATTATTTAAATTTATTTAAAGATCCTTTTTTTCAATTTCCACTAATAAATCTAAGTAAGCTTCGAAAATGTTTATAAATATTTTTGATTTTGTTTCATATACACTTTTGTAAAAATTAATTAGATTATTATCAGTAGTATTAATTATTGATCTTTCTAAACTATTATTCATTTCAAGTTCTGTTAACTTTAAAGTTTCTAAAAGAGAAATTAAAGTTTGATTTCCGGTTACAATTGTAGGTATCATAATAAAATTATATATAATGTATATATATATTATATATCTTTAACCTTTAGTCTCCAAAAATATTTTTGATTTTTTTCTTAACCTTGTTTTGTGGTTAAGAAAAAATGCGATGACGTAAATTTACATCAAATTGGAGACTAAAGGTTAAGTTAATATTCAGAATCTGTGATTTCTATATCCTCTAACTTTTTTAATTTTAAAATATCCTTTTGAAAAGAATCATCGCCAAAATTTTTAAATTTTTCAATATAATAAACAATACATGATGGTTGCATTGTAAATTCTGGTTCTCCAAAAAAATCTTCAAAATTATCAATAATATAATTATATTTTTCTTTATAACTAATACCAGTTTTGTTCAAATATTCAAATCCTATTTGAGAAATACCGAAATTCCCAGCAAAATAATCGATCTGCGATTTAACAGCAAACTCATAAGCTTTATCCTCGCATTTATAAACTTTGCAAATATTTCCGTATGATTCTGCTCTTTTATAACAATCAACATGACCTATATAATAGACAACGTAAAATGACATTTATTTATAAATATAACATTTAATCTAAATTTCAATTTAAAAAATTAATATATAAAAATATATCATGAGTAATGAAATTTTAGAAAATAATAACTTTGAAAAAACTTTTCTTGATCTTTTAGAATCAGGAGTAATAGGAAAATATTTTGATATGATTAAAAAAAGAAGAAATAGTGATACTCTTGCTAGTTTTATTTATCAAGTTATAGATTTATATGATAAATTAGACATTTCTACACATATTTATAATAAAGAAATAGGTTTTATAGAAGATTTATATTTTGACCAAAAGGATATCAGTAAAGAAAGTATATATAAAATATTAAATGTATTAGATAATTTTTTTGATAAAAATGAAGAATATATTGAAGAAAAAAATAAAATAGAAGAAGATTTTGAAGAATGGAAATTTACATGGAAAACGAAACAATATTATAAAGAATTATATGAATGTCGAAATAAATATTTTCATCATATTCCAAAATGTGATGAAAATGTTAGACACTATTTTGAAAAAATTGTAGAAATTTATGACGAGTCAATTAGAAATTGTCAAGATATTGATGAAAATGAAGAATATGTAAAAATTATAAAAATACTATTAAAACAAAAAAAAGAAATTATTTCAGAAGAAGATAAAGAGAGATTTGCTAAATATCTAGTTTAAATTTTAAATAATATTATTTAAAATTTCTTAGTTTTTCAATTTAATTACAAAATCTTCTTTTTCAAATATTTCAATACCCAATTTTTTTGCATCATTAATTTTACTTGAAACATCATCTAAACTTTTGACAATTAAATATTTAGTATTTTTACTTACAGATGTTGTAACTTTTCCACCTTTATTATCAATCTCTTTTTCTAAATCTTTATCACGAAAACCACTAAAACAAATTTTCATATCTTTTAAGGGTTTATTATCAATTTTTACTTTAGGTGATTGAACAGGTGAAGTATTTCTACTACTTTTTTTTCTTACAACTATAATTTCGTCTTCCGTTTCTTCTTTAAGTTCCTCAATTGTAATATATGGTAATACTTCTTTCATAAAAATTAATGTTTTATCTAAATTACTAGTAACTTGTAAAGCAGTCTTATCTGAAAATCCCTCAATTTCAGTAATACTTTTAGTTAACTCAGATAATTTATCTAATGATTCTTTATCATTTTTTTCATCATATATTTCTTCATAAACTTTTAAAATATTTGGAAATCCTTCAAATAAAGCTTTCATTTTCTTAACACCCATACCAAATCCTAAGGTTCCTGATGCTCCAACTAATTGATGAATTGGAACATTTGTAGTTCCTTTTCTAATACTTTCATATAACTTAGTTGCCAATTTATTTTCTATTCCATCTAATGTCAAAAAATCTTCTTTACTCATCTGAAGAATCTTAATAAAAGTATCAAAACCCGCGCGATATAATTTTTCGATCGTTTTTTCCGATAAATATTTAACATTCAATTTTTCATAAATAGATGTAATCATTTTTATATTCATTTCATCTACTTTTTCAAATTCTTGTGATTGATCAATTAATATATCTACTTTACTCTCATTCCAAACATAACTAATATTCGGCATTTTAGGTTCTTCTGACGGAGTTACTACTTCTACTATATATGGAATAACATCACCTGAACGAGTAATTTTAATAATAGAACCGTAGTTTATTTTATTTTCTACTATAAATTTCGCATTAAAACCAGTAGTATAATTAATATTAACTCCATTCAGATAAACTGTTTGGATCTTAATACGTGGTTTAAGAATGCCCCATTTTGAAGTATTCCATTCGACATCTTCAACTATTGTTTCTACTATAGAATCATCATTCATCATCTTAAAAGCAAAAGCATATTTAGGATTACCACTCAAATTTCTCTCATAAGTTAAATTAGGTTGTATAATTATACCATCAATTTCAAATTCTGAAGAATTTTTATTAGATATTAAATCACCTCGTAAAGTTTCGTGATCAATTGTTTGATAAATTCTATTCTCTACAATTTTAAAACCTAATTGTTTTAGAAAATCTAGTTGACCTAGAGGTGTTAATTTTTCACCAATAACTTCATATGCAATAAATTCTACGTCATTTAAACCTTCGCGAAAACTTTTCCCACCTACTACACCAGAAACCATATTTCTTGCATTAGAGAATTCTTTAGAATATTTATCATGAAAAGTTTTTTTACTAATTATTAATTCACCTCTAACAGCTATTTTAGATACATTTTTAGGTATATTATGAAAATATTGACATAAATAAGATATATCTGCACCAATTTTACCATCTCCACGTGTATATAATTTTATACTATCTTTATCAGAAATGAATAAACAACTAATACCATCTAGTTTATTTTCTACGATATAACTATCACTCTTATATTTATTTAACCATCTTTCGATGGCTGCTGGATTATCATCTTTTATCTTATCAAGAGAACCTAACCAATATGGTAATTCTATACGATTATCTCCTTCGCGAATTTTTGCTCCAACAGTAGATTTAAAATCACCATCTTCTTTTTCTAAAAATTCTACCAATAAATCATATTGTTTATCAGTTAAAATTGATTTTTCTGTATTATGATAAATATCATCACAATATTCTTTCATTAAATTTAGGTTTTCTAAACTTTCTTTTTTTATACTTTTTACAAAAGCATTGTGTGGTAAAGAACTTATTTTATTAATCTTTTTTATAATGGTTTCTGACATTTTATAGAAATATTACTGATATAATTTTAATTTTCAATTTTAAAAAATGTAAGTCATATATTATGTTACTAAATATTTTACACCCTTTTTTTATAAAATGAAACACTTAAAAATACAATTGTTTTTAAGTCTATCAATATATATTATTTTTTTATAGTATAAAATAAAATTGAAATTTTAATTTTATATTATTATAAAATATATAATAAGTTTTTTTTTTTGATATTTTTTACTTATTATATTTTTTATAAAAAATATCAAAAAACCAAAAGTATTACGGCGTATACAACGTTATTGGAGTAATACAATTTATTTTTTTTCATCATGATAGCTTCACGGCTAATCTACCCAAATTTTTCCCCTGAAGTAAGCTTACTCAAAGAGTAACTTATGCTTTTAATAATTTAAATAGAAATTACCTTTTAATTTAAGGTGTTTC
>JACCDO011016165.1_pt1 | contig 22260 bp, 17 predicted proteins | sample 7446101 | NCBI WGS metagenome assembly JACCDO01 (sample SAMN15323440, study PRJNA562643) | freshwater metagenome | isolation source: river surface water | place: USA:Blue River Watershed | collected 2017-08-16
AACAAGTTAGTTTCCAACGAGATTGTGAATAGAATCTTGGATTCCTTTTTATGTGAAGGATTTAAAGTATTATATCGCTACGCATTAGCGTTCTTACAAGTTCATAAAGCGTATATTAAAGGTAATGTAAGCAGTGGTATCAGTAGCGATGACTTATGGAAATATATGATGACACATAAGTTAGGCAATGTTACACCAGTATCTTTTACAAAGATGGCATTTGAATTTAATAAAGTCGGTATAAAATCAATTGTACGTCCAATGAATATTAGTAGTACTTTTATAAATAATCTTATGACAGAAGCGAGTAATGTATTAGATTCATCAGTTGCCATTGTAACATTACCTTTTGACATAAATAACGTAGCTGAATTGTTGCACGGGCAGAGTACCAGCGGAAGTATTACTACAAACAATTTTATTGAATCAAATTGCCAAAGTGCTATCATATCAACATTCATGATTAATTCGAATATTTTAAATGAAAGTTTAATAAAAACATTAATTTCTTACTTACCATCGACAATTATCGTTGAAGGTTTATCGTTAGCATTCAGTACGGCTAAGGATGGCTGGTCATTAGATTATTTATATGCAAAAATGTCAAAACTATCACCAGTATTAATGATATGCAAATCATTGAAATCAAAAGCTATATTTGGTGCATATATTGATGCTGAAATTACGCCACCATCATCTAAAGTTAAAGGAGGAGGATTGTCGTTTGTTTTTAGACTGGATCAAGGAAAAGAAGCAAAATATAGTTGGGTCGGATTGAATAATAAATCAAAAATCGATTATAGTTTGACAGAAAAACAAATTTCAATTTTTTCTTCAAACTTTATCATGATCGGGGCCAGCAATGAGCTTTGTACGAATGCAATATATATAGGGGAAGATTTACATACATTTTCTACGGGATTTAGTGATACTTATAAGAATCCACCATTATTAGACAAAGATGAGTATATAAATGGTCAGTCTACTTTTCAAGTTGAAAATATTGAACTATGGACGGGAATATACTCGATAAATCATCGATTTTAATACTTATATCAATATTAGTGATAAATTGTATATAGATAAATAGCTTAAATCTTAAATTCATTTAATAAGATATGCATAGGAATAGTTATTATAATACGTTTTACATAGATTACCAGATATTGATTACCAATGGAGGTCCTCTCTTTTGATACCAAGAATCTGACAAAATTGCAAATTATATGGCTCGTAAAATTCATCTAAAATTTTCTTCGCTTCAGAATCAATAGGAGTATATTCACGTGTATTTTTTGCTCCAGCATCGTCTATATCATGTGGAGGTAGCCCTACAAATGAAAATAATTTATCCATTGTTTTTTGAATTTTTACTTTATCTCCCTTAATTTCATTAATAGTCATTATTAATAATTGATCGGAGGAAAATTCTTTTAACCATGGCTCTAATTGTACTGCATATAATCCTCGAGCTACAATAGAATGACCACCATGTGTCAATGGTTGTTTTGAAACATATTTCGTAATGAAATTTTTGTGATCAATATAACCAGAATTATCATCTGAATGAATTCCCAATTGTTTCAATTCATTAATTTCTGTAGTTATAATTTCTATAAATGATTTATTAATGTATGCACTCATTCCTCGTACTTTAATTTGTTCAGGTGTTCCAGTTTTATCAACGCACATTTGGTATTGTGAATAAGCACGTTCAGTTGGATTTCTAAATATTGCAATTAATTTAGCCCATGGACATAAATTTTTTATTCTCGGCAGTACAATATCTGAGTGAAATAAATATGATGGTGTACTTTCACCACTAACTAATGAAGGATGATTAAATAATGATTTTTCATCATAGTAATTCATGTAATATTTATAATGACTATTGTGGTCATCATCACTAATTTTATGATTCCATCGCCAATCAAAATAATGAGTCTCTCTAGTTTTACCTTTTAATACTAATGGATGCTGACATAAATGTTCATATATAGTTGTAGTACCACATTTTTGACTACCCAATATTAGAAAGGATGGAGTTTTTCTAGTCCCTACCTCCGTTTTTAAATCAATTGATCGTCTTGTCTGATATACTATGTCACCAGGTTTTAATATATGTCTTTTTAATGGATGATTATCGACATAATCAAATATTAAATGTATACGCCAAGTATCTTGTTTATTATCAACTGCGTGTTTTGCTTGATTATTCAATTCAACAATTCTTCCTTCATCAAATAAATACTTTTTTAATGTATCATCGGTAGGACCAACATAAAAATCTACATTTTTACCAGTTTCAATGGCTACATGCAATCTATGAGTATGTTTAACCCAGTAACCAGTATCATGATGCACTGGTATAGATAAACCAGGTGGCATTGATGCCAATAATGATCTAACTACTTGAGTTTCTTCTATTCCAACAGCATTATAAATAGGCAATAAAAAACTACGCCATTTAGGATCTTGAGAATATGGTAAATCTAATACTTTTTGTAAAAAATCATCACAAAATGTAAAAACTATTTTTTTAATGCCCCATGCATCATGCGCTGGTCTAGTAACTTTAACATTTCCATCTTGATGTTCATCATCCCAAATACTTGGAGGTAATGATCTTAAATATAATTTAAATTCCGACACATCAACAATACCACGAGTGTATGCCATAAATTCACTATCACCATGATTATTTATTAAATCTTTAACATTATGCCTTTCACATATTGGTGACTGTTTGTCATTTAACAACACAATTCCTGGTGGAGGAATCACCGCAACTAAAGGTTCTGTAAATTCCATTCTTCAGAGGTAGGAAGGTGGGAAGAAGGTAAAGGATTTGGCGATCATTTGGTTCCCGAATCAGTCCAAGCAAGTGGACAGGGAAGTAGTCTAACAATAGTTATAATTTTGTTTTGTTTCTACACAAGTGCTTACTTTAGATATTGCTTGAAAGATTGATGATTTAAGTTTATTTCTAAATTAATTAATTAATTAATTAATTATAAAATATTTGAAATAAGTAGCAATTGTTACAAATAAAAAATGTTAGTTATCTACCTATATTTTCTACTTTTACTAACTATAATAATAAAATCATAGAAGAATTAGACCACATCCAAGTCCGGACCTCCAAGTCCATGGCATGGCATCGATCTTCAGGAGTAGAGGAAGAGAGGAAGAGGTGTTGTTTCTTCCCCATTCCATTCTAAATGAGTTATCAACGCGGAGGCCATAGTGGTCGCGGTAATTTTCGTGGTGGTGAACGTGATCATGGTGGTGTTGGCGGAATGAATATTAGTAGTGAGGAAAAAGTTGGTTGTGTTGTAAATATTCGTGATTCATATGGTTTTATACAACCATGGGATAAAGATAATGGTGATGGTTCAGCAGAGCAAATATTTTTTCATTGCAGTGAGGCATATCCAGAGGTAATGATTGGCCATGAAGTAAAGTATTATATTAAGAGAACACCAAGGGGTAATCAAGCAGTTAATCTGACTAAAGTCCTAAATGAATTGAAACTAACCATTCCTGGCATAAAAGGTGTAATAATAAAAGAATATGATAATCATAAGCATAAACCTGGTGAAATTAAAATTGAAATGAGTGGAATACAACCAAATTTACCTACTGGCATTATTTTACCAACTTTTTGTATATATACTATGTATAATACGTCAAAACTTGCTAGCAAAGGTGATATTATTGAGTTTGAATTAGTTAAATTATTAGGTTGTGATAGTTATAATTTAGCTAGAAATATTAATGTCACTGTTAATGCAAAAGAAAGAGCGATTCAAGAGCAAATCAAAACAATGACAGAAAGTGGTATACCAAGATTACAAGGATTTATTGAGAACATATCAAGTAATCGTGATTATGGATTTATTAAACCTGCTGATCGAACAGAGAATATTTATTTTCGTTTAGATGACAGTACTAATAATGTTGAATCGAATAAATTACAAGAAGGTGTAGAAGTAGATTTTTTTGTTATTGCAGAAAATGTACGAGGAAAATTAAGCGATCGCGCATTTCACATTAATATTTTACCTAAAGGTACAATAAGTTTGGAAATAACTTTAGCTACCGCATGTATAGCAACTGTCGTTATTGAAGGTACTATGTATCCAAAAGAAGAACCAGGATTAGTAGCATTACATTCTCCAATTACCGGAAATGATAACAACTTAATTAAAGAAGTACAGTTATGGGGAAGATGTGTATCGGATAATTTGATATTGCGATGTGGAGATGTTATTAGTTTAAAAGTACAATATTATCGTCCAGAAAAATTAATATTTGCTAGAGATGTAAATATTATATCATATCGTAGTTACGGAAGAGAAACGGGAACAGTCGGAATAATCAAAGATCAGGCCGACAAAGCTTATGGATTTATCAAATGTAATCACCGTGAAGGTGATTTATATTTCCGGACTAATGAAGTTATGGATATCACCACCAATAAAATGCTAGATGAATCAGTTATAGGTCAAAATTTAAAAGTAGCGTTTGATGTATCCGATGAATCACGAAATCAAAATAAATTGTTACGAGCAGTACGCATTAGATTAATTGATGATGTGAATACAACAGGTGTAGCTGGTCCTTGTTTACAATCTAATTGTTATGGTTCAATTATTAAAGTTGCGAAGAAAGATTCACCTGGAATAATAGCAATTAATAGCACAAAATCTAATATATCAAGCACAGCCATAGATAGTTTTAGTACACCACAATACATAATATTGTCATTACGCCAATTTGAACAGGATACATTTTTAAATGATATTACTATAGACTCACTCACGGGTATACAAATAGCATTTTATCATAAGGTGCTATGTGCAAAATTTCCTTCATTAAGTCATGCAATAGTTCATAAATCCTCCAACGGATCTCCTATTGATAGTAGTCGTAGATTATTGTCATCAAGGGGTAGTAATTACCATTCTATTAAAATATGGAAAAATTCTAATAATTTAAGTGAATCATGCTCTAGCAAAGAAATAAAGTGTTGTGATACTCATGATATTAGTGATATGCAAAATATGATTACAAATTTTAAAGAAATAGTGTATCACTTTAAAGATATTGATGAACAATATGGTCCACTTTATCGTAGTTCAGAAGTTAAGTTTGCATTACATAGTGATATTGAAACTAATTGTAAATTAGCTTGTGATGTCACACTTACCGATGAACCAGTCAATGTTGATGGTATTGAAAATTCATTAATTTATGGTATTATTGATGCTATCCAAAATACTAAATCTGGTAAAATTGGTTTTATTCGAGCTATTCCTACGGATGAAAAATTACAATTTCATATATTAAATATTGATAAAGATGCAAACAGATTATTAAATGAAAAGTCATTAGTTAGTTTTAATTTGCGTAAACGAGGAGGCATTCGCACTGCTGTTAATATATCTAGTGTTTCACCAAGTAGCATCGATGATAATACAAGTCCTGGTATTTCTACTGATATTATTTTGCCAGGTATATGTAAAGGCATTGTTGTCAATCTAAACAGTCCTAGTACAGGAAGTAATAATTTATATGGTATAGTTTTAGTGGATGTTAATTCATGTGATTTATTGAAGGAAAAATATTTGAACTATTCAACTGTTGACGATGCAATTAATAGTACTGTCTTCCGATCATATAATGATGGAAATGATTCATCAATTATATTTGATAATAATAACGATATCAAGCATTTCCCATTATTACATAGACTGCCTACCCCTATTCCTGCTATGTATTCCGATCTACAATTAGGTGATGTAATTGAGTGTCAAGCAGTTGCGCAATGGTCTATTCAAAGGCATCCTATTCGTATTGAAAATATTCGCATAATAAGTGCAAACAATCAGAAAAAGTTAGGTATAATACTGAGACCTAAAGTTACAGCAAGAATTGGGACTGATAAAACTGTCGAATTAGTTGAAATTATGGAATACAATGCTTCTGACAACGCTACAACGAATGCGAATAATGTTGTTTATTGTGATTATCGTGAGTTAACCAATGTCGATAATGATTATAATGTTGAAGTTGGAGTCGAAGTTGAATATTTTAATATTCCCGACTCCAAATTTGCTGCTCAAGTAGTTTTACAAGCAACACGTAGAGATGTAAGTGGTATCTTATTTAGACGCGCACCAGTAAATGCATTATTGAAGGAAACTAAAAGTAAAGGTGGTATAAAAGGTATCTTGATGGCCGAAGGACCACCTGATACTGAAGATAATGGATTTAAAGAAGGTTGGAGAATAACACCTGATATATCAAATTTATCATGGAAAAAACTATTGGAATAAATATCATTTAATTAATTACATTAAAGAACCAACTAAAATTACAATTATCGTATTATGGAGTCAAATTCATACCACAATGTTCTTGTAACAGATGTAAAAATTTATTAATTTTATCCGAGTACTTTTTTAATTCAAATATATCCTTCTCTTCAGAACATTTTTTTATCAAATCAGTTGTATCAGAACACGTGCTTAAGATGTGTAAACTATTATGAGATATTTTCAACAACAATAATGCCAATCCAAAATTTATCGTTGGGAATAACTGCAATAACTGTGCATATATAATTGTGATCGTTTGATTTAAACTTTGTACTATAATACTATCAGTCAAAGTATCATATTTTCGTACTATAGTATTAATCATTTTTGGTAAGAAATTAATATTACTTAAACGTTTCACAACTACACTGCAACAAGTGATTCGTGACAATCCCGTATAAAAATTCCACAATGATTTATAAACTTCAAGCTTATTTACTCGTGCATCATCTTTTAAAAAATAACGTTTTTTATATGTTAATAACTAACTAAAAAGCAATGAATAACAAAAGTAATAATAGAACTTACCGATAATAACAATATATATGACTTCAAATTTTGTAATTAATTTCATAAATGCTTTTGAGAAGTTTTCAAATTCTTTTCTTTCTCCTGTAAATGTCTGCATATATACAATTGTAATGGAGACATAATTATTCACTGAAATATCCATAGGAAATTGCAATGGTACATCTGTCATAAATAATTTATTATAGTTGTTAGAAGATACAGGTTATTATTGATGTAAAGAGCTTCATTCAATCAAAGTACATACCTTCTAATAAAATTTGATGATCTTTAGATAATACTGCAATTAACGTTGGTGCATTTTCTAAGAATGTTTCGTTGACTAACAATGTAATTAATGGTTGAATTGAGGGTTTAATTGGTGAAATCATCAATGGAAATGGCATTGTATTCGATAACAAAACAGGAGTTGATGATTCTATGATGGCATCAGTATTATTACGATCAATAGATTGAAACAACGGATTAATTGTTTGATCATCATTACTTCCTATTGAAACAAATTTTTTAATCATAAAATCTGTTGTCTGCGCAGCACTAATATCAGGAATGTTAACACTACTGATTACACTGTTCGCTGGAGCTATGAAACGCTTTTTCGATATTGGAGTATTATTATTTTCATCATCGAATGAATCAGTATTACCAAAAACTGGTGTAATTAAACTTTTACGTTTCAGATCATTTGTATCTGATTGCAACTTTATTTCGTTTTTATTAGTATATGCCATCACTAATTTCATGGTTAACATTTTAAAGAAAGTAACATCTTGATTTAAATTAGAAAGTGTTGCATGTAAATAATATAGAAAAAATCTTACCATCTATACGATTACTAGGAATAGGTAATAACGAATGTTTCAATGTATTATCCTCAGAGTACAGACAATCTACAATTGTATATGGTGTTGTCAACATTGCTATCCTATTCTCAATAGATGAAATATCCTTTACCTGAGAAAAAAATAAACTATCTGTTTTTTTAACGACCCTATTTTGGTCACTATTCTTTTCGTTTGAATTCATTATGTATTGCGATGTAAATGAATCTGGCTGTAAGTAATTAGTCAAAACAAGGTCATCTGGTATTTTAAGTGTCACTTGTCGTGTTATGCGTAATGTTTGATCAATTTCTATCGATTTAAATTTAGGTACAGCAGTATTCGAAATAAATTGATCCTCTTTCAACACATCTAGAGAAGTCAATTGTTTCCACTCAATCTTTTCCCTTATGTTACTAACTAAATTGAAGTAGTGTAAAAGGTCATCAGATTTAATCATTTCACATGATGTACGTGGAACAAATATTCCAGTAGGACTAATGATATCGTCAACAGTACTACATTTTAAATCTGCCAAATCCAATACTTTCGACGAAACATCCTTTCTTTTATTTAACCAATTTAAAGATGAATATGGTTTTTGGTATCTAACAACATCATCTACAAGTCGAGGATATACTAATACGTTCTCATTGAAAGATTTAAAAGTTTCATCGTTGTCACTGTAATATTTAAATAACTGAATATTAATATTAGGTGAACTCAACGCATCAATTTTCGTCAAACCTTTGGCACCATTTAAATCTTTATTGTTAATTATAATATAGGATTTATCTAATGTGACAGTATTAAAATAATCCAAATAATTAAAATCCAGCTGATGATGTTGATTGATGCTTGATGATGAACTTTGTAAAGACTTACAACTGCTATATAATGCAGAAGTAATAAATTCAAATACATGAACGTATGGAGCATCGATAAGTTTAGCATAATACTCTTCATGATCATTGAGTATTAAAGTATTATTTACTGACTTCATTGCATCATTAATAATTATTGATTTAATCATTTCATTATTATTATCGTCTTTATTCACTATACACGACGAATAAGCATACAGATCGTTACCTTCATTGCTTGGTTTTGGAATAGTTATGCTTTCAAAGATTTCAAAGGAGAGTGGTTTCAATATTACATCGCAAAATGTATAATAATCAGCGATATGATTTTCAGCAACATTTTCAATTAATCTTTCGAATTGTGCGGTAGACACTTGCAGTTCTGAAGATGCCAGTAACGAGTCTACTGAAAATAGAGGAAGCATTTTGAAGAAACCCTGGTGTAAAGTGTTTCCAAACTTGAATCAATCAAGTTTTTGTGACCGGCCGGCCTTCGCTGAACGGCGCTGAAGTTTGGAGTCCTTAATTGGATAAGACTAAAGAAATTGTGATGTCACCATCTACATATTTACATACTTTTTTAATTCTATCTCATTATAAATGATGATAGGTACCTGGTTCACTCTAACCGGTTCCGGTACCGTACTGTACCTGTCAATCTTAACAACTATCAACTATGACATCCTCTATAGTTAAATTTTTCAAGAGGTAAGAGGTTAGAGTGAAAATAAAATTATTTGGTGAAATATGTAAAATATTTTTCTTTTGGTACATTGTGGGTTTAGTATGTCGAGGGTTATTGTACTTTTTACTACTGTTATGATATTAATGATATCCTGGCATAGCGACGGATTAATTATGAACAAAGGATTGATAGCTTCAACATTACTTCATTTATTATTCAATATTGAAACAAATAACTACTACTATAATAATAATAATGAAATTCTAAAAGCTAATCTACCTGAATATTTAGAAAGAACAATAAATATTCCATCAATTAAGAAAAAATTAAAATTAATACAAGGATTTTCTATAAACAAAAATAAAACTCCATCAACAGATGGTGATCGTACTGGTACTTATACTTGGCCAGGAGGTATAGAGCTGGGAGATAAATTAGATACTATAGTAAATGTACGCAATAAAAAAGTAATAGAATTAGGGACTGGAACAGGAATTGTTGGTATTAGTGCATATTTTAGGAATCCGAGTATAATAGCAATGACAGATGGAGCTGATGAAGTACTATCAATCGCACAAAAAAATATAGAAACCAACTTAAATATCAAATTAAAGGGGAATATTGAATTTTCAGAGTTTAAAAATAAACTATCAATTGGTAAATTAAGATGGGGTAATAATGACGATATTGAAAAATGGGTAAAATTATATGGAAAGTTTGATATTTTATTAGCATCAGAAGTTGCATATGAACACCGATCAATTGATTTATTGCTTGGAACTATTAAAGAATTGCTAAAAGATGAAGGAGTTGCAGTTTTACGATTAACACCTGAAATTACAGATGACTCTCGTGGATTTGATAGTTTATTGACAACAATGAAGAAAAATTTTGATCTAATTTCATTTCCATTTATTGGTGATGCTAATAGTCAAATATTCGTTCTTCATTTGAAATATACTAAGTAAAATATAAAATATATTGAATAGAAAATATAGATACATTAAATTAAAATGTTATCAAAGTAATAGAAGAAATCTCATAATTCCAATTTTATAAAATTTAATTAACACATTTACATTTTATAGTTGGTTGAATAAATGAAATAAAGTATTCTATTTTATTTCATTTCATTTTAATTATCATAGACTAAATTACTAAAATTTGGTCCATTGCTATTTAAAAATGGCAAATCAGTATTATCATTTTTATTTTCACTACTACCGTAATCAGGATTGTAATCATTATTACCATTAGATTTTTTAGTTTTTGCTACAGCCATTCCAGAACCTGCAGCCATGGACTGCTGTGTGGGCATAGAATTATTCATCAAAGATTTTTTAATTTCAGTAAACAATCTTTGCGTTTCAGCAGATTGTTTCGATTCTAATACAGCCTGAACATTACGATTTCTTTGTAATAGACGTTTAGAATCTAAATTTCGTTGTTTAATATGCTCTTTTCGTCTACATTCAATACGTTTTAGAAGGGCTTGTAGTTCAGCTTGTTGTTGCAATCTAAATTTAGCTTCTCTTCTAGCAAATACAACGGATTGACCTTGTTCCATTTCTTTTCTTTCTTTTTCTTCGACTTTATCACATATTTTTTTTAACTTTTGAGCTTCAGCATATTGTTTATTTCTAGCACATACATGCTGTTTTCTTCTCTGTTCCAATAGTTCACGGGACCATCTAGGAGGCTTCGCAGCCATTTCATTCCTTAGCTCCTTTTGAAATTCTAATAATACTAATGCATGCCTTTCGGTCATTTGTTGAATATACATTTGCGCCATATTATCATAATCTTCCATATATTTATCCCAAGCATTATTAAATTCACTAAACTGCATATTATGAGCCAATTGAACATCCTGTCTCTCTGATATTTGTCGTGCTTGAATAGCTTTTTGTTGTCTTTTCTCCTCCTGTTTACGCAATATTTGTAATTGTTTATGTGATCTACCAGCTTCTAGATAATTTCCTTCTTCTTCACATTTTACTCTATATTCTTCTAATATTCTTAGAAATTCAAATACTTTCGGATCTGGTCCTTCTAATAACACGCCAGCATTATTTTCTAATTGTTCCAATATTCCAATAAATTCATCAAACTTTACTTGTCCTTCATTATCATCAGCTATGCGAGCTGCAACATCAGTTATATTTAATGTATCATCTGCATAGAAATATTGTAAGTATTGTGTTATTATATATTCAAAACTATTATAATATACCTTCGCTTTTTCCTAATTTTTGTAATAATCCATGTAATTGATTGATATGTATTTTTCCAGTGCGATCTGTATCACAAGTTTCCCATATGCTACGTATTACTTTAACTTCATCTTCTGTGTATCGAACACCTTCCATCTGTTTGGTATTCATCATTGCACTCATCCTTGATCAAATAAGTGAATCAAGTATGTTTTGTTTGTTTTTGTTGACAATGGAAGTCAGTTATAAAACCGGAAAAATAAAGGCCTGCTCAAAAATTATTTAAGAATAAAAATAATATAACCACTTGAAAATACAAGTATTATTTACACATTATAAATAACTGTACAATATATAATCGTAAATTTATATATATTTATACTTTTATTCAGCCGAAGTATCATACTACTTATGATTATAGATATAGTTATGGCTAACGAAATGTAAGTATTTGTTTAACATTTTGCGAAATAATTACTGCTTATTTTAAAATAAAATTAAAACTTCAGAAAATCTAGCTGTTGATCGAAAATGAAGTTTTTTCAAAAAATCAAAAAATTTTAACAGATAAAATCGATTAACTGAAAATGTTAAAAACTTCGCGAGTAATACAAACAATTTCAAATAAGCGTCTTAGTTTAGGCTATGTACGTAACTTTTCTGAAGGACAATCATTACAGAAGGCATTTTTACGATCAGTTAAACCTGCACCTTTTAATGATGAAAAAATTTCAACTTCAGCACCATCAGTTGTAGCGCCTATCATTGGAAATATTAATGAAAAGAAAATTGATACTAAACCAATTATTGGTACTACTTATAGTGCACCAAATTTTGCAATGCCACCACATTTAAAAAATTTATCATCTCCTAATTTACAAGAATTTGCACCCAGAATTTGTGTAGTAGGTGTTGGAGGTGGTGGATGCAATGCAATCAATAATATGGTTGCAAGAGGTTTATCTGGTGTTGATTTCATTTGTACAAATACTGATGCACAACATTTAGCCGCAACATTAACTGATAAAAGAATTCAAATTGGACGAACTACTACTCAAGGTTTAGGTTGTGGTGCTAATCCTGATGTTGGTCGTGCAGCTGCAGAGGAAAGTAAAGCAGAAATCGCAGAGATGATTGGTGATGCTCATATGGTATTTATTACTGCTGGTATGGGTGGTGGCACTGGTACTGGTGCCGCACCAGTTGTTGCTGAAGTATGTATGGAGCGTGGTATCTTGACTGTTGCTGTTGTAACTAAACCATTTAGTTTTGAAGGACGACACAGAACTAGACTAGCTATTGAAGGAATGAAAGCATTACAAGATAGAGTAGATACATTGATTGTTATACCAAATCAAAATTTATTCAAAATGGTTGATCAATCTACAACAGTTATGAATGCTTTCGGACTTGCTGATGATGTATTATTAGCTGGTGTTAAAAGTATAACTGATTTAATGGTTAGACCTGGTTTAATCAATTTAGATTTTGCTGATGTACAAGCAGTGATGTCAGGTATGGGTAATGCATTGATGGGTACCGGACAAGCTGAGGGTGAAGATCGTGCTGTACGTGCTGCTAAAGATGCATTAAGAAATCCTTTATTAGGTGGTGATATTTCCGTAAAAACTGCTAAAGGTATGTTAGTTAATATAACTGGTGGGTCTGATTTAACATTATTTGAAGTTGACCAAGCTGCACAACATATTACTAGCGAAGTAGAAGATGAAAATGCTAATATTATTTTTGGTTCATCATACGACCCATCACTAGAAGGATCAATTCGTGTGTCAGTTGTTGCAACTGGTATTGATTATACACAGCCAGCAAAATAATTATAAAAAAATATATATTACGTTTGATAATATTAAGTTATTCTCAAGCATTTGTAAAAAAAAAATTATCTAATTAATTACTACTCAAATACTTAAAATGCTTTAGACGATTCTACGATAGCTTCACCGAGAGTATTAAATAAACGGTCAATGTGTGCTTTAGTACTGATCAATGGAGGTGCACATGCAAGTGTATTACCGGTTAAACGAGCATAAACACCTTTTTCAAATGCTCTATCATATATATCACTTCCTCTCTTTGATGGAGCACCAGGTATTGGGGCTAATTCTATTGCCCCCATAAGACCAACATTTCTAATATCAATAACATTTGGTAATCCTTTTAATGAATGAATTCCCTCTTGGAAATATGGAGCTAAATCATTAGCACGTTCAAATAATTGTTCTTCTTGGTACACTTCTAATGTTGCAATACCAGCTGCCATTGCTAATGGATGACCTGTATATGTATACCCATGAAAAAATTCAATTGTAGATTGTGAATCTTTATCAGCTGAATCCATTAATTGTTTATAAATTTTGGCTTGACTAATAACAGCACCTTGTGGAACAACAGAATTAGTTAATCCTTTAGCACAAGTAATCATATCAGGTGTAACATCAAAATACTCCGTGGCAAATGATTTACCAAGACGACCAAATCCATTAATTACTTCATCAAAAACAAGTAAAATTCCATGTTTATCACATATTTCACGAATTTTTTGTAAGTATCCTTTTGGTGGAGGTAATACACCAGTACTACCTGGTACTGGTTCAACATATACAGCTGCTATCGTTGAAGCATCATGTAATGCTACTATACGTTCTAATTCATCAGCTAAATGTAAACCCCAATTTGGCAAACCTTTCGAAAATGCCATATCCTTTAATGAATGAGTATGTGGTAAATGATCAACATATGGTAAACTAGCACCAGCAAATGCTTTACGATTAGGCATTATACCACCAATTGATATTCCACCAAATCCAACACCATGATATCCCCTTTCTCGACCAATAAATCTTACACGACTTCCTTCACCTCTACTACGATGATATGCTAGTGCCATTTTCATAGATGTATCTACGGCAGTTGATCCACACATTGTAAAAAATACTTGACCAAATCCTCTATTAGGAACCAACTTTAATAACTCTTTCGAAAATTTATATGGCAATTCGTGAGATATATTGAAACTTGGTACAAAATCTAATTTTTCTGCTTGTTTTTGTACTGCTGAAATAATTTTTTTATTATTATGTCCAGCATTTACACACCATAAACCAGATATACCATCATATAATTCTTTGCCATCTTCGGTATAATAAAATACACCATCTGCTCTACTAATAATTTTAGGATTCTTTTTAAATGCACGATTATTTGTAAATGGCATCCAATATTCTTCAGTTGTTGTTGCTATAGCTGTACCCATACTACGATTCAACGATTTTGTTGTTATACTTACCAACTTTTTAGATAATAACATTTTATGTATATTACTATGATATGATTGTAGTTATTACTCCAGTATTACTTTGGACAAGATTTTGATTTTTTATCTTATCTTCTTTCCCTTGGATTTCCCTTTGGATTTTCACCGAAGTGCAACTTACGCCCGGTTCCACTTGAAAAGAGATTATTGACAATTAATAAGTAAATTGAGATAAGCAAAACGATTCGTCTAATTGATTAAAATTTAAATAAACAAGTATAGGTTTTAATTTTTAATTTCAACTTTCTAATTAGAGTAATTTCAAGGTTATAATAATAGTAATAGTAAAGATAACAAGTAGTTACCATTATAACTTTAATTTTAGTTAAGAAATTCTACTAAATTTGACTCATTTCTGATTTTGGGACCGCTTGATTTTCGAAGGGACGTTTGAGTCTCATAACACCATAACAGTACAGTGACAACTGTTTGTCAACAACAAGTTCAGTTCAATTTAGTTTAGGTGTTTAACTCGTTCAGCAAATATCAACAGCTATATATTCCACCATAAAATTTACGTATTATAAATGGATAGTATAATGTTAAATACAAATGATAAAACAACTGCTCGTAAAGTTACAGCAGGTTCTAACAATGTTACATCCACTAATATGATGAATGTTAAAAATATTCATAGACCAATAATGTCACGTGAGAATGAATACGGTATAAAAATTTTAAAAGCATTAAAACCAGGTGTAGCAGTATCTGGTTATTGTGTATGTTGTTTCGCTCCATCATTTTGTCCATTATTTTCATTATGTCCATGTTGTGCTGAAGCTGAATATATAATATTAAAACGAGAATCATCAAAATATTTTCATATTCGTGAAAATAGCATTGAATGGAATGAACCAAGAATTATTATGAAAGAAGGTAATTGTTTCGGTGTTGATCCATGTTTTTATGATATACAAGATAATGTACATGTACTATATTTTGATGATCCAATATTTGATAGATTAAATGATAAAACCAGATTTTGTAATGAATGTAGAACATGTATATTTGGTGGTAATGGTGAAAGAATACAAGTTGATGCACCATGTTGTTTTCATCTATGTCAAAGAGCATCTGGACCTTTACCATTTTTACCAACTTGTTGTCCTACTACATTTTGTCCTGGTATATTAAAGTATGAAATATATTTAGAAGATGCACAAAATGGTTTATACGAAATTTCTACGGCAAGAAAAAAAATAAGCAAAAATAATTTATATAATAAACAAACTGTAGATGATGTAAATAAATAAATTATAAATTCATAGCAATTTTTTTCCATTGATCTAATTCATTATTATTATTATTATTATTATTATTATTATTATCATAATCTAATCTTCGATGAAAATATACAGTTGCTGGACCCCAACTCATTTTATATTTAATTTTTTCTAATAACTCAAAATAAGATGGATATTTTTCCATATGTAATTCTTTAGTAAATGTAATAATAAAAGTACCAGGTTTTAATTGTATAGCTTTTTTGGTAATTAAATCCATGAGTTCAGAATCAAAACAAGTTGAATTAGCAAATATAACATCACCATCCGACCAATCATAATCTATAATCGAACCTTCCAATAATAGTATATCAGTTTTATTTATTTGACCATTAGTGGTTGTTGTATGTAATAAATCTTTAATTTCATTTTTATTAAAATCATCTAATACTTTAGTAGCAATATTATGTAAATTTGTTAATATTTCTATACCAATAATTTTTTTATAATCATTTGTCAATGCTGCTGCTATTACAGCTCTACCACTACCAGATCCTAAATCATAAAATATATTGTTATTAATATTTTTCTTTGGTAATTTACACAATATTTGATAAAATGCATCAAATTCAATTTCACCATAAGTTAAACTTGTTGATTTTAATTTTTTATCTGTTCTTTCACTACGAGATAATTTTTTTGCATCTTCTAATGTACAATTACAGTATATACAATTAAAAAAGTTTTTTGATTCAGATAAGATTATTGATTCATTCAATAATCCACAAAATGCTATAAATGTTATTTTTTTTTCAAAATATCTTCTTAGCGTGAATAATATACGCTCATCACCCCGTAATAAACATATCTTTAAAAAATTTAGACCTTTTGAAGATATTATACCTAATTTACAACAATCTTTAAGTAACATTAAACTCTCTTTTATCATTGTTTTTGAATTCTTGTCAATCACCTATTTGGTAAAAAATTCTTTAAAGTTTTTCGAAAAATAATAATTTCAGATTTTGATTCGGTCGAAGTGAGACGCTAATCAAAATGTTTACACGAATACTATCTTCTCGAAATAATTTTAAAGGGATAGTAAATAGTAGTATTAATTTTAATAATTTAAGTAAAATACGAAAATTATCTGGCGGTGTTGAATGGCATGGTACAACAATTCTATGTGTTCGAAAAAATGGTTTAGTTGTTATGGCTGGTGATGGACAAGTCAGTATGGGTTCATCAGTAGTTAAAGGTAATGCAAAGAAGATTAGACGTTTAGGTGATAATATATTAGTTGGTTTTGCTGGATCAACAGCTGATGCCTTAACATTATTGGAACGATTAGAAAAAAAGTTAGAAGAGCATCCTGGACAATTAATGAGAGCTTGTTGTGAATTAGCAAAAAATTGGCGAACAGATAAATATTTAAGACGATTAGAGGCCGTTTTATTAGTAGCTGATGCCCATAATACATTTGAATTAACTGGTAATGGTGATGTACTTGAACCTGAAAAAGGTGTTATGGGTGTTGGATCGGGCGGTTCATTTGCATTAGCAGCTGCATTAGCTTTAATGGACGAACCAAATGTTGATGCGGAACAAGTTGCTAGACGCGCTATGAAAATTGCTGGTGATATTTGTGTTTATACTAATCATAATATTTTACTTGAAAAAATTGAAGAGAAAAAGGACGATAAAAAAGTTTAAATAATACTATTGTATGTTGTAAAAAAAAATAAAATCATCGATTCTACAACTATTATTCACATTATCTACATTTATTATAATATTATTCTTTTTCTAAAATATTCATTAAAAATTCATATGCCGAGAAAGTTATGCCAACCATTGGTGTTACTTTTAATAATTCTGGAACAATACCTCTATACATTCCCTTAAATCCTTCAATTTGTATTATTTTCATAAATTCGGAATAAGCATTAACTTTAATTACTTGGGTAGCATCCATTTGTGTAGTTAATCCAACAACTTGTAATCGACGTCTTACAACATCCGCAGGAAAAGTTATAATTGAAGATAAAATACCAGATATACCGCCACATAATAATGCACCAAACATATTAAGATGATCAGTATTTCCTTTTTTAAAATACTTACTATCAATATACGTATTATTAAATAAAGTTTCTTTCATTGATCCATACGCAGAAAAACCAATAGCTAAATTCGGCACACTTACAGCTAATGATATAACTAATCCTCTATATAATCCATTAAATCCTTCTTTTTCAATAATATTTTGCATAGATAATAATATAGCAGATCCAATTTTAGGTTTAGTCCATTGTATAACAGGATTATTTACATTAGATTCTGCAATTTTTTTATTATGTATAACAGTTAATCGTGTCCTAACTAAATCTAATGGGTAACAAACTATACAAGCAATACTACCGGCAAAAGCACCACATGCAAACCTAATACTTGATGTTTCTTTTGACTTATCACCATTATAATAATGATTAGTAATAAATTCTTTAGATGATTCATAACAACTGAAATTAATTGCTGAATATGGAAAACGATGTAATACTGAAGTTAAATTTCCTTTCCAAAATGATTTAAATCCTTCTTGTTGAAATACTTTATAAAAACTATTATATAATGAACCTTGAAAACTATTATGTAGATTACCAACAGATTTAATTGGACTAACTTGATATAATATAGTTAAACGTGACAATGGTGCAGTTAATGTTTTACCAATTGATCCTGCAATACCACCAGCAATCATTGCATTATTTATTTCTACATGTTTTGTCGTCATATAACTTAATAATACAACAGACAAGACAGACAACGTTATACTATTTATGTTTATTAACAAATATTACTATCCAATGGTGAGTACTAGATTGCTTCAGCTTGTATGGTGCCACAGTACATCAACTAACCTTTGCACAGGATGGCGTCCGATGCAAAATTTTCCGGTATTAGTATTATTGTAAACCAAGTGACAACCAATCTTCAAGAAGGGAAAGGGCGTAGCGTAAGTCAAGAGAAGTATAATATTATGTGCAATTAATAAATTTAAATACTAAAGTTTTGCCATTTGACTATGTTATATGTGTTTGTGCTTCATTTAAAAGATTAAAGTTTCGGAAATTTAACAAATACAAAATTTATTGTAATTTTGATGATAATCTTATTAAGCAAATAAAGCAAAGTATTACAGTTGATAAATAATGACTTAATATTCCATCAACGATAAATAATTGTGATACAACTTCAAATTTAATTAGGGGATTTGATTTCCGGGATTCTTCCAAGCCGGTAGCAATTTGCTCCAAGGAATCGCAGACTGCAGGAGGAAATCACAAAAATGAAATTTGGTAAGTCATTATTACGCGTAGTTGATCTAAGTGATCCGGAATGGTCTCCATATTGGATAAATTACAAATATTTAAAGAAAAAAATTAATGAAATAGTTGAAGAGATGGATAAATTACCTGGAAAGAGAACTATTATTGTAAACAACAATAATAATTTAATGATATCAGATCCAGAAGAACTTCGTAAATCATCGTTAGAAATTGAATTCTTTAAACTGATAAAAAATGAAATAAAAAAAGCTTCAGAATTTTTTGCTTCATCTGAAGAAATTTATCGTATAAGACATAAAAGAGTAAAAGAGGCATACCAATTAGTTGTAGAAAATAATGATGATAAAAAATATGATAAAAATACATGGACAAGATTATTAATGGCTTGTGTACAATTTTATAAAGATGTCTTGTTTTTAGAAAATTTTGCTATTATGAATTATTGTGCAGTATCAAAAATATTAAAAAAACATGACAAATTAACTGGCTTTGCCACTCGTGAAGCATTTCTTAGAAATGTTATGCCTTTACAAAATTTTACAACATATCCATTTGTTTTGAATCTAATTAAAGAGGCTGAAAAATTATTTTCCGATATACAATCATTAGAAAGTGTTATGCCATTAAAAGATGAAGAAAAATTATTTATTGAAGCAATAAGAGATCTAAATTATAGAGCAAGTTTATTACAGGCGGAAGAAAATGATAGCTTGAGTAGCCCAACAGCATCTGTAATATACAGTGGATCTGAAGATAATGATAGTGATTGTGGTGATAATAATGCAATAAATAGTATTAATAATAAAAAAGTTATAATTTCATCATCATGTTTACCAGCGTTAGATGCTGCAGCAGAAGCAGCAGTATTAGCTGCTATAAATGCTAATCATAATTCAACATCACCTTCGATTCAAAATGCAATATTATGGATGCAAGATACAAAGAATACTAATAATACTGCCAACAATAATAACGACAATATAAGGAAAAAACCATTAGAAAATAATAACGATCTTGAAAACAGTTTTAAAAAATCGCGCGAATTGTAGCATAGCATAAGAACAATTTCAAAATATGCATTACAAAAGTTATAAGAATAAAGATTAGGTAAAGCGACGAGAGATATTTACAATAACACACAGTTGATATAATATTATCACATATTCGGAATAATATGTATTAGAGAAATTAAAAATTGATCGTGTCTAATAATATTGGATCATAATCTTTATGAATACCAATCGCAATTGCTAGTGACTCATTTTTAGATGGTACTTTTAATATTTCATGATCATTTACATCATTTTTTGTTTTAAATCTAGTTAAGCTACCACTTTTCATTACATATTTTTTTCTTTCTTTTAAGGCTAGACTTTCTTTTTCAGCACTTATTACGGCAAGTAATTTATCAGTCGATTTATCTTTTAATTTATGCTTTTTAGCGAATTTATTATCAATTGATTTTTTATTAATATTCTTAATACGTGAATTTTTTTTAATACTTTTTGCCAATTCTTCTTTAACAAGTTTTTCAACTGATTGACGTAAAGAATTTGTTGAAGCTGATAATAGTGATGTACGTGATATTCGTGTTACTATTTGATCATTGAATATTTTATCTTTATTATTAACATTATTAGTAGTCATATTCATATTCAAAAACTTTATATCTTCATCTTTTGAAATTAATCGATCTTGCAATTCGTTAATGTTTTGACATTTAATTTGGAATAAATTGTCTAATTCATTATATTTTTTTTTTTCTATTTCTATTAAATCATCTTGAGCTTCTAATTTATCAATTAATGACTTGTTAGTTATTTCATAATATTTAACTAATTTGGTATTTGTTTCAATATCATCTTTTTGTTTTAATAATTTTAATTCTAAACTTTCAATAGTTCGTTTTTGGTTTTCTATTAGAACATCCATTTGTTTCATTGATACATTCATTCGAGATACATTTGAATCAGTATCTTCTTTAATATCTAATATAAGTTTTGTTTTATCTACTAGTTCAAGAATTTTATTTTGATATAGTGCTAGTAGCTTAGTTAGTATCATATTTTTATGAATGGATTTATCATGTAATAATTTTATATTATCAAAATCTAACTGTAATTGATTATTTTCACTTTGATAACAATTTTCCATAACCTTAAAATTACTAGCTAAATTATCATTTTCTTGAATTAATTGTTTTATTCTTTCACCTAATGCTTTCTCTCGCAGTGATGATGATACTGGTTGACAATTTAATATTTCATCAACATTTTTAGAGTGCGATGACATTATTTTTTAATAAAGCAATTGGTATATTCCTTCTATCCTACAATATATATGAACGGTGAAATGTCTTTAGCCCCAAAAGTAAGTGCAAGCAGACCAAACAAAACTTAACTTTAAAGTTTAAAAGTTTTGAACTAGCTTGGAAATTTATATTTCCCGGCCCTCGTACAGAAAAGAGGATATCTACCAACATTAACGAGAAGGGTACAGAGCACTTGAATATCAGTAGAATGATGTTTAGCATTTTTTTTAATTTTTAACATTTAATGATTAAAATTACATTTATGAAAGAAGAAAATGATTTCAACAAATTTACAACTGTTTAATGAACTTTATAAAATCAATGCTACTATATACATATACTCGAATAATAAAATCAATTTAATTCAAGTTGAATGTATTATAATAATATTTTGATCGCCGGATCTTCTGACATAGGGTTTTTTAAATTTGAACAAAAAATAAATTTGGTAAATCTTATCGAAGTGTTTTTGTGATAAATATGGGGAAGTTATCTATCATTGAAGTGGAAAACTTTAAAAGTTATTGTGGTAAACATCTAATAGGTCCA
>JACCDO010050129.1_pt1 | contig 22257 bp, 16 predicted proteins | sample 7446101 | NCBI WGS metagenome assembly JACCDO01 (sample SAMN15323440, study PRJNA562643) | freshwater metagenome | isolation source: river surface water | place: USA:Blue River Watershed | collected 2017-08-16
AAAGCTTTGATATCATAGTCACCCATAGGCACCATACCAAGGCGTGCCTCAGTAAAGTAGGGAACTTTGAGGTCAAGGCATAAGCCATCAAACTTTCTCGCCCATTGAATCACTTTAAATGATTTAGTTTGAGTATCAAACTTCGCCTCAGTATGCGCTAACCGGTAGCAGCTATCCGGTAAATAACCATCCACTATCGCCACGGCTTCATCGTTATCATCGAATCCTTGAGGGACAAATACTTCGCTCGCTTTAACCATGACGAGTGGCACTTTAATGACTGAATCATCGGAAAATGCGACGCCAGCAACCATACTTCCTAACACAGCTAAACTGATTGGCAACTTACTGAACTTCATCGAAACCTCCTGGAAATTGTTATGCTCCACACCCTATGTATGTGCATTAACTACGATCAACCTTATAAAAAACTGCATTCAACGCTTTTCCACTTAAACTTCTAACATGGAGCAGGTAACGCCCCGCTTCATGAATCCCCGGTATCACAAACTCCTCATGGAAGGGGAAATCCCCGACCTCACATGCGCCCTCTTTTTCAGTTACGGGCAAAAGAGCGATTGCCCTACTAGTACCGCGAAACTCAGGTTTTGCAAACCTAAGACATGAAAGGGTAAACCTTCCTGAAACTTCCGCGATAAATTCACCGTTTTCACTTCGTACAACCACCTGATCAACAGGAGCATAGAGAAAATCATCGGGACCAGCACTTTGAGCTTCGCTGACATGCAGGTGCCCTCTTGGGGGAGGTCCCTGCTCACCTTCAGATACCCTAATGGTATAGTCACCAACCGGCAAAATACCAAGATAAACTGGCTGAGTAAACGGGATCAGGGCTTCGATACAGGGAACAGCAAAATACCGGGCCATCGGAGTGATGACGATCTCACGTTTACCCCGTGAAAACTCAACTTTCGGGTCCGCTAGTCTGTAACAGCCATTCGGGAGATAACCATCAAGCACAACCTCTGAAACGTCGTTATCATCAAAACCCTCGGGAATAAAGATAAGTCTCGCCCCAACCGGACGCATCTCAAAACCAAAAGCCAAACTCGATACCCAAATAAGCGCTGAAACAAAGCTCATTTGCACCCAAGCCATGGCCCACCTCCACTAGCATCAAATCCAACAATCCATCAATCTGGTTATCATGCTGCAACAATTGCGCCAATTTTCTCGGAAAATTGAAAAAAATTAGCCTGTGTCAAAAACACAGGCTAATTCATAATTACTTATTAAAAGTTCGTTAATATTTTATACTACAAGCACCTTGGACGACAGCCCGACTAGTATCAAACACCCAGGTATAACGGGCTGGCAGTGTGGTGTCATTCCACGCAACCTCGAAATATCCCCTACCCCCCCAAGCCTCCCCCCAACTATTACGCGCAATCCACGCCTGCCTCTCATCGTTCCACCCCACCAAGACGATGGCATGACTTCCTAGCTGATTCCCTGCTACATGGCGGTAGATACCACCCTTGTAATGCTCAAGGTCCTCATAAAGCACCATATTCGCTAAAACGGGGGCTTTTACAATCGCTCTCTTAATCTCTGAAATTTCAATAAACCCCTGGGTCGGCTGCTCCGCCACAATGCCCTGAACCTTACGGGTATCCACATCCCGGCATGCAGCCTGACAGGCCACGTCATCACCCTCTTTGCTTTGATAAGGCATACAAGCCTGATCAGGCACCCCTTTGGCGCTCAAAAACCGTACCGCTTCTGAAAGCTTCCACCCACTGCGGCATTGCCCCCCACCGCAGGAAAAAAGGTACTGGGCCGATAACCTAATAGGACTCCCTGTAATCTTACACGCTATGCCCAAAGACGCTTCGAGCGCCGCTGTCGCTGCCACAGCCACACAGCTACCGCACTCACCCTGAGCCATCACCGGAGGAAGGACCGTAGCCCCTACCTTCGTCTTACGCCAATCAAACTGACTCGGTAGGTCGGGGGTAGGTTCATTGAGAATCGAACTCGGTGAATCGGATAAGCTTTCCATTGCAAACGAGGGGGTTCCTTCATTGCGAGCCCCTCCGATTGTCCGCCAATCTCTTGGCTTTAACCCCATGTCCTGAGGAGCAGCTACATCCCAACGCTCTCCCTCAGGCAATCGTTCCATCGCTTTTTTAAGCTCTGCCGAGGTAAGGCCCCAGGAGGTCTTACTACCCGCTAACATGATCGCTAAACAAAAAGCTAATCTCATCCTCTTCACCCCACACCTTCCCCTACGAACGTTTGCCCTGCGCTTCTTCAATTATACGACGAAGCTCTGCAAGTAAATCCCTAACATCCTGTGGTACATGCGTACCTGATGAACCACTAAAATTAGTAACGTAGCTTTCCTCAAGTAATGCATAGGCTTTCGGAGCAAAGGGAGCACCAGGAGCAAGCCGAATTGCTGACTCAAAATAAAATTCAGCACGAGAAATCCAGAAGGAATGAGCAAGAAGAGACTCGGTTATCCCAAGCATATAATATGCCTCAGCCACATCAACCCCCCGGTCATCGTGGGAGAAAACATAGCGGCTAAGCATCGCATTCGCGACAAGAAACTGCACAAGGCCATCGCGGTCACGTGGAAACTCCTGCATGTCACGGCCTTCCTTTAGGATCTTGCGCGCCGTGTCTAAATCAGTTTTTGCAAGGATATTCGCTGCTTCAAAGTCTTTAAGGGACTGATCCCAGCGTAACAAGAGGTCTTTAACATGTTTAGGAGCATCCTTTTTCGCTAACACCGATTCAATGGTCTTGCGGGGAGTTTTAAAATCACCCTTAACACTCACACTGACGCGCATATAATCCGTAAATGATCCTAAAATAACTAAACTACTTGCTGGTACATCCAAACTCGCGAAATAGTTCTGATAGGTTTGAATGGCCTCATCAAATTGGCGCGTCATAACATAAAAGTGGGCGCGCTCAATTGGCTCCATGTTATCGGTCTTAAGGGATGCGTAAAAAGCTTTTGCTGGCGGCACCTTATGGGTTTCAGGCAAGCTAGAGTGACAAGTAATACAGTTTTCAGTCATATTATGAAGCGTAAACCTAGCCTCATCAAACCGTTCTTTTGTGTACCATCTATAAAGGTGTTTGGCATCAAGCTGTAAAGATTTCGCCACGAATTCAAAGGCTCTCGCTTTACCTTTAGCATGCTGGTCAAGGACTTTAGAATTATCAACCAGCATTTTAAGCTTTGCCGTAATAAATTTACGGTTTTTGGTCGCTTCAAATTCCTTCATATCAAAGCTTAACGGCAACACTGCAGCCATAGGCTCAAAAATTGACATCATAATCCCTTGAGTGACGGGATCCCCCCCGCTCGGCTTACCCTTCTTCTCTTTATCAGAGTCAGACTTTGCTAAAGCAGGTAGCGTGAGTATTGCCGCACCAAGAACCATTCCTCCAAACCACCTCATTGTCGTCGCCAAAGCCCGTGCGTTCATGGTAATCTCCTCATGAGAGTTGTAGTGTACATGTTACACCGTATGATTTGCCGCTTTCTGCGTTATACCGTGACATCTTAGGCTACCTCGCCACCATAATTTAAGACCAACGAAAGGAGCTGCAAGATGAATGCCAGCCAACAACATACCGCGAATCTCTATTCTCGCAAAAAAATTGAATTAGCGGAAGCATTGTCGCTCATTAAAAGCAATAATCGGATTGTCGCGTCGATGGCTGCAGCAGAACCCCAAGGCCTTTTAGGGAATATCCATAACGCAGCTAAGTCTTTTGATAACGTCACCCTGCATTGTGCAAACCCCTCCAGAGATTACGAATGCTTTACCGACCAATCTCTAGGAAATCGGTTGACATTGAATGTCATGTTTTTAACGGCGAAAGTACGGAAGCTTCAAGGCCACGGCCGCGTCCACTATGTCCCACAGCATCTGTCTCAGTGGGTAAGAAACCTAACCCGCCAGCACCCTGTTGACATTTTTTGGGGAACTGCAAGCGCCCCCGATGAGCGCGGATTTGTTAGTTTAGGCACGGGCTGCTGCTTCGAATCGGAAATTATCCGTAAAGCTAAACTCGTCATCCTCGAAACCAACACCGCAATGCCCGTCACCGGTGGATCTACCTTAATTCCTCTGAGTTGGGTTAACCATATTATAACCAACGACCACACGCTCCCTAGCATTGAGCGGCCAGATCCCTCGACTGAAGACCGCAAGATTGCATCCTATATCGCTGAACTCATCGATCATGGTAGCACCTTGCAGCTTGGAATTGGCGGTATTCCCAACGCCATTGGTGAAGCCCTGCAAAACCACAAAGACCTCGGCGTCCACACTGAAATGATCAACGATACGATTATGGACCTCTACCTCAAGGGTATCGTCACCGGACGCATGAAGACCATTTGGCCCGGAAAGATTGTAGGCTCTTTTATTTACGGTACTAAATCACTTTATGAATTTGCCCATGATAACCCGGTGGTCGAGCTACACCCGTCATCTGTAATCAACGATCCCTACCGCATCGGTAGAAACCACAAAATGGTGTCCGTCAATACCGCCGTAGAAGTTGATCTAACCGGACAAGTCTGTTCTGAATCAGTAGGTCACTCTGAATTAAGCGGAGTTGGTGGCGCCTTTGAAACTCATATCGGCGCGCAGCGTAGTGAAGGAGGACGCGGAGTCATCGCCCTACGCTCAACCACCGGAGGCGAAAAACCACAGTCAAAAATTGTTTTTGAATTAAAACCAGGTGCTAAAGTGAGCGTCAGTAGAAATGATGTTGATACCATTGTTACAGAATTTGGGGTGGCACAGCTAACAGGGAAATCAGTCGGAGAAAGAGTGCGGGCAATGGCCAATATAGCTCACCCTCAATTTCGCGATGAGCTTCTTTCGCAAGCGAAAAAAGCGGGGTATCTCTAAGGAAAACCTGGTTTTTTTAAGGAAAATAACAAGAAATCCCAAACCCTACTTTATCACCTCCCCCTAAACTTATTTTAGTTAACTCCGATACCCTATGTACTAACACTTAGGTCTATCGGAGTTGCAATCTTTGGATAATCTTCCACAAAAGTCATCCGTTCATATCCAACGAATTCCTTGGCATCGCAGCCTAGGGTTTAGAGCATTACTCGGGACCTTGGTTCTTGGCTGTGTCCTTGTCATCGGCATTACCGAGATCATCCGCAGGAAAGGTGAGTTTTTAGTTGTACGCGAATCAAAAGAACGCATTTATGAAGCTGGCAAAAATGTGGTTACGTCACTTGAAGCAAGGCAGCGTGAGATTCAAGCATTAGCACGCACCCTCGCCACATCCCTATCCATTTTACCTAAAGATGAAGGCAGCTACCTAAAGTCTTTGCCCTCTATCATAGACTTCCAAGGTGATTTGGCCGTCGCCGGTGGTGGGGTCTGGCCCGAACCCTTTGCGTTCGATAAAAACCGGGAAAAGAGGAGCTTTTTTTGGGGAAGAAGCCGAGGCGGTGCATTGGCTTACATTGATGATTATAATACCTCAGCGGCCGGCTATCACAAGGAAGAGTGGTATGTTCCAGCAAAATTTAGCCCGCCCAATCGCTGTTTTTGGAGCCGCTCTTACACCGATCCATATAGCTTTGAGCCCATGACCACATGCACCATCAGCGTCTTTGAACATAAGGCTTTTTTCGGCAATGTGACCATTGACGTTAAACTAGAAGGACTTTCTCAACTAGCACGGGAATGGCGGGGGAAAGGCATTGGGGAAGTCTTTATCCTTGATCGCAATAATCGCTTTCTAACCTATCCGCATCCAGATCTAGCGAAGAAAACAGGAAAAGATCAAAGCGGCAACCACACTGAAGAATTTATTACGATCACAGATTTCAGTCAAAAAAATGGCTCCTACAATCCTCTCGCGCAAAAACTCGAAGATATCAATCATATGCTCATCCAGGATGCTTCAGTAAATGACAACTCCGAAATAACTCAGGCTATTGAAAAAAGTAGCAATGATATCAAAAAGGATGAAGCTCAACTAATCGCCACCATGCTGAAATCAGAATCTTCAAAATTAATTGAACCGTCAGAAGTGGTTTTTTTCGAAAACGTACTCCTTAAAACTGAAACTCTTGCTACTATTTTTCATGTGCCTCATTCGTTTTGGAAAGTCGTGATTTTAACACCTACATCTGAAATCACAGAAGTATCTCGCACTTTAACCCGCACCCTTATCAGCTATTTTACAGCAGCCATTCTCATTATCACGACTTTAGGTTACCTGTTACTACGATTTAGGATCTTAAAGCCTTTAACCAAAACGACCGCTGAGATTGCTAACACCCAGCATACCCTCGCACCTAATGTCGAACTTGACTCCCATTTGCAAGCAAAGGGATTTAACGAAATTACGTTACTTCGTGCCACATTTGCTAGATTAGCTAAAGCGCTGACTATGAGCCAAAAAAACCTGCAAGTTCAGACTGACGAATTAAGCGCGCTCAATCATACTTTAACCCAAGAACGCAACAAAGTCCTTCATAGCGCCAAACTTGCAACCCTCGGAGAACTCGCCGCTAGTACAGCACACGAAATCAATAATGCCCTGTCAATTATCACAACAGGCACCTCCACCCTCCCTGCGATGATCGAACATCCCGAAAAATTGGCCCACCGCATTAAAATGATAGATAAAGCTGTGGACCGCATCGCACGAATCACCGGAAATATCAAGAAATATTCGCGTGTTACAAGCCATGATCCATTTGACTACTTTACCCTACGTACAAGCATTGAAGAGGCCCTTAGCATCACTGAAGTCAAAGCTAAGAAAGTTGATGCAACAATTAGCATTGAGTGTGACCCAAGCGTTAGACTCTTTGGCAATGTTCTAGAAGTTGAGCAAGTGCTGGTAAATCTCGTAAGCAATAGCCTTGATGCTATTGCTACAAAAGATGAGCGCTGGGTAAAGATAGTCTGTGATGAAACAGGCCCACGACCTATTATTCAAGTCATTGATTCTGGAAAAGGCATTCCAAAAGATATTGCCGCCCATATTTTTGATCCATTTTACACAACCAAAGATTTATCTACAGGCACTGGTCTTGGTATGTCGATTGTTAAATCCATTTTGGATCGTCATGGCGCTTCCATTACAATTGTCGAGTCTCACCCCAACACCTGTTTTGAGCTGGTTTTCCCAAGGAAATAAGCTCAATTTCCCTACTTTATTTTAGGTAAGTGAGAGGCCGTTATGTAGCACAGCTACCAAAGGACTTCCATCCTAGCATCAAGGTCAATGGCCGTTTGTGCCTCAACCCCAAACTTTTCGAGGATCTTCTCTTTTAAAGCTTGCTGCGCTTTGGCCTCACCATGGTTAATAAAGATTTTTTCTGGTGGCTTCGTCATGGAACTCATCCAATGAAGTAAGTCTTCATAGTCGCCATGCGCAGACAACGTATCTAATGTGACGACCTCAGCCTCAATTGGTACCTCTTGGTGATAGATTCTAAGTGTTTGCGAAGTGCCACTGTTATCCTGTAGAAAGCGTCCTTTACTACCTTCAGCCTGAAAGCCAGAGAACATCACTGTGTTTTCTGGCTTCGGAAGCCTAATTTTTAAATGTTGTAAAATACGGCCACCACTTAACATCCCCGAAGCTGAAATAACGATCATGGGCCCATCACGCATACACACCAATAACGATTGGTCTGGAGTTGATGAGATTTCGAACAAAGAAGGCTGAAAAATGTCTTCTGCTCCATCGCCAGAAAACGCCGATTCAAGAATATGATCTTCTGGATGTTTTAAACAAATTTCCATGGCTTGGACCGACATGGGGCTATCAAGCACTACCGGTACCCGAGGAATTGCACCCTGATTCTCGAGAAGGCGGATCATATAGATGATTTCTTGCGCCCTTCCCACCGCAAACGCAGGAATAACCAGCACGCCACGACGGGACATTGTACGATTAATAATGGCACTAAACTGCTCTAAAATCCCGACCTTATTTTGCAGCCTATCCCCATAGGTGGATTCAATGACTAAAAGGTCTGTCCCTGTAATCGTATCCGGACCACGGAGAATATGTGAGCGATTGTGACCAAGGTCGCCGGTAAACGTAAGAACTTTATTGCCCGAGGGGGTCTCTAAGGATATTTGAACGAGACTTGCGCCTATGATGTGTCCCGCACGCAGATAACGAATGCTGATACCGTCCCCTAACTCAAGCCACTCCTGGCGGTTTAACGGCTTAACATGCGAGAGCGCCCGTTCGGCATCGTCGGTTGTGAAAAGGGGCAATGCGGGCTTGTGATTTGAATACCCCGTCCGATTCGCGTAATTAGCAGCCTCCTCCTCAAGATGCGCCGCATCAAGAAGAAGGATACGTAGAAGATCTGCGGTTCCAGGAGACGCATAAATAGGCCCCTTAAACCCCTCCTTCACGAGCTTAGGTAAATACCCAGAATGATCCAAATGGGCGTGAGTTAAAATCACTGCATGGATGGATGAGGGGTCAGGCGAAAACACCTCCCAGTTGCGCTGTCGCTTGGATTTCTCGCCCTGAAATAAGCCACAATCTATCAGATATTTCTTACCACGATATTCAAGTAACGTCCGACTTCCCGTCACCGTGTCGGACGCGCCCAAAAATGTTAGTTTAACGGACATCGAGTTCTCCCTTCGAGATCAAGAGATGCCCTAATAGGATCCTATGATTCTACTTCCGGCACAACTAAAACTGGTAAATTCATTGCTAACATCGACTTAAATGGCACCCTGCCAATAAAAAATGGCTTAGTGTGCACTCTTTTATGCCGCCCGAACACGAGTACCCCAGGCTTAAACTCAGCAACAGCGGCACCTAACTCGTCCTGCACCTGGCCAGCCCTCACTGAAACGTTTTGCTCAACATCTCGGCCCACTTGACAAGCCCTCTGCCTTAGCTTCTCGAGTAAGGCTGATTGAACTTCATGGTAAACCTTATCCACAGAATCGAGTGGAATTTGCGGCGTATGGGACGCATTCGCACTAAGCTCAAGCGCTGTTTTTAAGCTATCCTTTGTAATCCCGCTGACATGGATATGAAACATCTTACTTGGCGCTAACCCACCCGCAAACTCGTAAGCAAACTCACAAGCTTTACCGGAATTAGAACTTAAATCATCAGCTAGCAGTAATTTCTCGACCTGTGGACGATTGAACTGGTCAGCCCCCATCACTAACACAGGACATGGAGCACTTCCCATTAATGAAAGAGCGGTCGAAAAACCAGATAATGCGCCTCCCGGTTTTTTACCAACAATCATTAATCCTATCTTAAGTTTAGTAACTTCCTCATTGATCATTTCAGCCACGGGGCCGATGACATTTACTTTTTTAATCTTTAAGGTCTGTGGCAAAAGCGATGCCAATTCTGTTAAACGAGAGTCTGCCAACTCTTTCGCATTCTGGTCAAACAGCTCACTTGCACCTAGTAATGTACCGGGAGCACCTAGACTCCAAGTCATGGTAGGGCCTAGCCATGGCTCTACCACATGAATTAAAGCTAAATCCTTTTTAAGTTTTACCGCAACGCTTCCCGCAAATTTAATAAGATCCGGTGCAATTGCATCAAACCCAATGGCGACACCAATATAATGACACTCTCTTAAATTAGTCATACTGCACCTCCTCTTCGTAGTGTGCTAAACGTCCCTTAGACTGAGCTTCCCGCCATAATGAGATTAACTCATCCACTAAAACCCGCAATTCACTATTTCTACCGACCAGAGTACAAGGAGAATCCCCTAAAGGATAGCTCCAAGCCTGCTCCGTGAGATAGGTCTTATATGCTTTGTAAGCCCTACTAAGATCGGTTAATTCAGTAATCTGAGAATGATCTTCAAGCAGTCTCATGACAAGGTTTAAGGTCTTACAGTCATTACTGGTATGACAATGCTCACATTCCATGACGTCCTCCATTCGTTGAATGGCTATCCTGCGCGGGAGGCATGACCCGCTGTAATACCTTCTTTCCAAGCATCCTTTCCTGCATACTCATCGAGGGCAGCTGCTACCACACGCACGAGCAGCCTACCTAAAACCGGCGTGAGCACAATATCCCCCGCTGCCGATGGCTCTATGAGCCCTTCAGTTTCAAGGTCTTTTAAAGCGTCTGATCGAGCGCTTAAATAGGTGCGTAAGGGAACACCATAAGCCTTGAAAAATTGATCTGCATCAATACGACCGTAGCTATATAAATCAGTTAAGAGGTTACGGGTCATGCGGTCATCAAGGGTCAGGACTTTGCCCTTTTCCGCTGGAAATCCCGAATTTAGTGCATTTAACCATTCCTTGGTCGTTTTAAAATTCTGTGAAAAAAACTGGGGGGTCATCGTAATAGCAGATGGCCCTACTCCGATGGTCGCAAGCTCACGACCGGTGGTCATTCCTTGAAAGGTTCTTGTAAGGGAGCCCTGACGGCGAGCCTTACTTAAGGCTTCAGTCGGTTTTGCAAAGTGGTCGAGTCCGATAAATTCGTATCCTGCTTTAGTAAATAGCTCAATCGCAAGTAGCATCAATTCAAGAGCAGCTCTCCCGGAAGGGAGGTCGGCTCTAGTGAAGGTTTTTTGCCATTTAAACATGTCTGGCAAGAGTGCAAGCCGATAAAACGCAATCCGATCTGGTGACAAAGCTAAAACCTTTTCGATGGTATCCGTCATCGAAGCTTTGGTTTGCCAGGGCAGTCCATAGATTAAGTCGAAGTTTATAGAGTTAAACCCCAGGTCGCGCGCAGTGACCACGGTCCGGGTTACTTGCTCGACACTTTGGATCCGTCCTATCGCCTTTTGCACTGCCTCATCAAAGTCCTGTATTCCCAAGCTTAAACGGTTAAACCCTAACCCCCGCAAGGTGACTAAATGAGCCGTCTGGGTAATCCTCGGATCAATTTCTGCCGAAAGCTCCGCATCGGGCGCAACCGCAAAATTGGTAAAGATGGCACGCCAAAGACGTGCAAGTTGAGCGGGACTTAAAAACGTAGGGCTGCCACCACCTAAGTGAATGGAGTGCAGCGGAGCGCGCCCTAACACCGCGTGAAGCTTTTCTAATTCCCGCTCAAGCCCTGCAAGATAAGCCTCCGATGGGTCCGCAATAACCCGCTGAGAATCCGGTACAATTTCACGGGTACAGCCACAGTAAAGGCAAAGCTGCCTGCAAAAGGGCACATGCACATAGAGCCCCAAAGCGGCGGGAGATCGCGCAAGTTGTTCTATTTGCTGCGCATAGGCATCACCGTTCCACGCGTCGTGCCAATGGTTCACCGGCGGATAAGAGGTATGCCTTGGTAGTGGCAACTCCGCAAATTTAGTATAAGTCGCAATCTCTGATTCAGTACAATAAAGCATAATATCCCCCATAAGGGAGAGAATTTGCAATTTAAGTGCCAGCGCATTATTGTGGTAAATCCCACAGCCTAGGTCACATTTCCCATTGATGACCCTATTTCTAGTGAGTTACACTCAGAACGACCTTGGGGGCAAGCCTAATGACTTCCACTTATATTTTAGAAGACTCTTTCTTTCGAACCCTGCTTGAAGCCGCCCCTGACGCTATTTTGGTGTGCGATAAGGACGGTTCAATCGTCATTGCTAATGACCAATGTCAAACCCTATTCGGATATACGCGCCAAGAGCTTGTGGGGCAAAAAATTGAATTAATCGTTCCTTCACCCATCAAAGCAGCACATGTTAGCATGCGAGAACGTTATTTTTCGTCCCCTCATCGGCGCCCGATGGGAATGGGACTATCCCTCAATGCCGAAGCAAAAGATAAATCACTTCTTCCAGTTGAGATCTCGCTAAGCCCAGTCAAAGTGGGAGACGATACCTATGTGGTAGCCGTCGTGCGTGATGTCACCGAACTTAGAAAATTAGACCGTGAACTGAAGAAAAATAATTTAGAACTCAAACATTCAAATGAAGAACTCGAACGCTTCGCCTATGTTGCCTCCCACGATTTAAAAGAGCCACTACGCGTTATCGCAAGTTATACTAGTCTCATTAAGCGTCGCTTTGCGCAGACATTAGGCCCCGAGGGACTTGAGTATTTAGACCTAACCACACAAAGCGTTGATAGGATGCAGGAACTTATTAGCGATCTCCTCACCTATTCAAAACTAAGCACTAAAACGAAGGACTTCGAGCCCGTGCCGTTAAATCAAGTGCTGGCACAAGTTATGGCAAACATTCAAGTGCTTGTGCGCGAGACGCACGCGACTATTAACATTCATGATTTACCTGTCGTCTGCGGCGACCGTATCCAGCTCATTCAAGTATTTCAAAATCTAGTAACCAACGGCATTAAGTTTATGCAAAAGGGTGTTGCCCCCGTTATTTCGATATCAGCTCTCGATCAAAATGACCGCATTCTTATTCAAGTAAAAGATAATGGTATTGGCATTCCAAAGCAGGAAAAAGACCGCGTGTTTACAATTTTTCAACGTCTTCATACACGCGAAGAATATCCCGGTACAGGAATTGGCCTTGCGATCTGCAAAAAAGTAATCGACCGCCATCACGGCGAGATTTGGTTTGAATCCGCCCCTGGGGAAGGGACCACCTTCTTTATCGCCCTTAAAAAGAGTACTTAATTAACAAAATAGTCTGCTAGGTTGAGTGATTCTTTCGGAGACGTACCGCCTAATTTTAAAGTAGCGGTAGCCCCCTTACCAACGCCCTCTGATGATAAACTTAACTGCCCCCCCATTAAATGGGCAAGTTTTTGACAAAGCCACAGCCCTAGACCCTGCCCACCCCGTAACTTTCTCGTGGTGTTAAACGCCTTAAACTGAGTTAGAACCCCGGCCTCAGGTAAGCCAATGCCATTGTCCCTCACTTTAATGCTCCAGCCACCTTGATCTGAAACAAGAATAACAGAGATTGCTCCACCCTCAATCGGTGCTTTTTCTCGGATGGCTTCATTGCCGTTAAGGATTAAGTTGATCAAAATCTGCTTAATCCCAGTCACTCGCCCTTCCACCCATGCAAATCCATCCGGTGCTTGACTGACATCGATTTCAAGAAGGCAAGGAGCGACCCTATCCCCCATCAACGTGACAATATCTCTTAATAACTCCACAAGATTAATCGTTTCAATGTGCGAAGGGCTTTCATTTTGTAAAAACTGCATTTGCCGCACGATATCCACTAATAACGATGTCGACTGCTGAAGCGACTTAAGCGCGCTGTCTCCTAAGGGACCAGCACTCCCTTGAAAAATCTTTTCGACTCGCTCCGCTGTGCCACTAATGATCATTGCTAGGTTTTTAACTTCGTGATTGCCAGCAGCTAATAATTGCCCCGTCAAAGCTAACGACTCACTCTGTTCAAGAGTGTGCTCAAGCCGTCTTATTCTTTCGACATGCTCCATCGCATGTAAACTACGAATCACCAGCTCTTTTAAATCAACTGGCCTTACAACATAGTCCACAGCACCTAGACTTAGGCCCTTTAATCTATACTCTATTTCTGGAAGTTCAGCGGTCGTTAAAAGAACAGGTAAGTTTATGAAAGGGCTGTCTTTTTCTTTAATCCACTGAAGAAGATCAAACCCTGTTTCCCTAGGCATCTGTATATCAGATAAAACCAGATCAAACCGTTCGCTGCCCTGAAGCCTTTCCTTCGCTTCAGCCACACTTCCAGCGAGAGCAACTGCTAAACCCTCTTCCGCAAATAAAGTCGCCATCAGTTTAAGAGTCGAGGGATTATCATCAACCACTAAAACCTTACGGGGGCGCCCCCCCTGGAGTCCTAACACTGATTCCTCTACCATATGAAAGGCGCCCTACCTTTAAGTTACTGCTCAATAAACGAGTTTAATGAGTTCCCGTTAAGGGTTCTTACATGGATCAAGTAGTCTTCACTTGGAAGTATACTACTCATATCCTTTTTGATTGAAAACTTCCGATTTGAGCCTTGCGCTTCACATTCTTCACCATCGGTAAACTTTGCGATCGGCTGTACTACGAGTACATCATTCGAAGTTAACCGGGTGCGGACATCAGTCACCACCATACAGCCCGTAAATGTGTAGGGATAAGTGCCTTCAATCGTTAAAGTTTCTTTGTTAGTTTCAGCAGTACTGACCAACACCTGCGCAACCGGAGCATAAAGGAAGTCATCCGCATCAGGAGTCAACGCCTCAAGAATATCTAAGCGAGGAGCGATCGCAGCTGGCCTGTCTTTCACAACCACCTTATAACTACCAGCTTTTACAAGCCCGACCTTCACCGACTGCGTGAAACTCATAAGCACTTGCATACAAATAGGCTGATTCTTGTAATAGTAGGACTTAGCGTCAACTTCGATTTGGTTCCGTTCTTCATCAAATCGAGCCGTGATAGGGCCTACTCGGTAACATGAATTCGGAAAATGTCCGTGAATAACCACTTCTACGTTATCGTTATTATCAAAACCTTGTGGAACAAACACCTTCTCTACGGGAGCAGTCACTACATCAGGCTCATTGGCCGCGACTAAAGTCCCAGACGTTGCCACCGCGTAAGCCAGAAGAGCACCACCAAACATACCGCGTCCTATTTTCATAGAGTACTCCTTAAAAATCCTAGTGAATTAATCCTTGTAACCTTTGTCATACATACTGCAATTAATATGCCATGGCTTCAACGAGGGATTTAACTCAAAATAACGAATTTCAGTGGGATCTGATACAATCTCCCTTGTCATTCAACACACAATTCGCCGGATTGGTTATGGTAACTCAAAATTTTAAACTAGCATCATCAATCGCACAAAGCGGCCTTCTAGCTTTGACAAACAAGACAAAGGCAAAAGCATTCCTTACTGAGTCCTTACTCAGTATGACCGGACTCTCTGGCAAGCTTGGACAAATGCTCGCCATGAAACTCGGTGCCGAAGGCGCTAAATCCCACCCCCCTCTCCCCCTCACCACGGTGAAGGAGTTAATACGAGCTGCAGATTCTAACTTATATCATCAGATTGATCAGGTTCACCCAACTGGCTTTCCGGCTTCTATTGGTCAAGCTCACCAGGTATCGCTAGTAAATGGCAAGGACGTGCTGGTAAAGATACAACGTCCCGGGCTTAAAAAAGCCATTAAAGCTGAACTCAAACTAGCCCTCAAGCTCCTAGATTTCGGCCCGCCCAAATCCTTTAACATGGATAAAGTCGCCTACTGCGAATTTTTAACGAGAGAATTACTTTTAGAACTAGATTATAACCACGAAGCTAAAAACCAAGCAAAAATCCAACATGACTTGAAACCCATCTTAGATGTGAAAGTCCCCGCAGTCATTGCTACCTACGACACTATGCTCATCGAAGAATTCCTACCAGGTGCAACTCTTGAGATCGCCAAGACTTGGAACCCCCACATTAAAGATAAACTCAGCACTGCACTTTTATCGGCCTTCCTACGCATGACACTCGTAACGGGACACCTCTATGCCGACATGAATCCGGGTAATCTTGCGTTTAAGGAAGACGGCACCCTCATTCTCTACGATTTTGGCACCGTGATTCAGCTACCTGAAGATGCGATTAAAACTTTAAATAAGTGGGTTAACGGTGAAGGCTCCCTGACAATTGACGAATTATGTCAACTCGGATTTGAACGCAAAAAAATAGAAAAAATTTCCAATTTACATACCTTATTGGCCACAATATTTACCCCCTTTATCACCCAAGGCATGTGGCACCCTAAATCGTGGAATTTAAAAGAAGGACTTTCCTCACTTTCAGAAGTAGACTTGTGGTGGTTTCGCAGTGCGGGGCCACCATGGTTTCTCTATTTAATGCGTGCTTTTTTTGGCGTAAATCATGTTCTCAGTGCTCTAGATTCTACGGTTCATATTAGATCATGTTTAATCAAGGGGGGGGTAAACCTCCACAATACTGAAGGGGTTCATATGCCAGGCTTCACTATAGGCGAGCTACCTAAAACGTCGCTTCGAGTTTTAGTCACAGAACGTGGCGAGGATGTGGTTAGTATGAGTATGCCAGCACGTGCCATAGAAAATCTTGAAATTCTTATGCCAGAAACAGCCCTTCAAGCAATCGAATCCGCTGGAATTGAACTTGCTCAAATCAAACAAAGAGCCCTTGACTCAAATCTCACACCGCAAGAGCTGTTTACAGCGTCAAACGGAGAACGTCACTACCGCGTATGGATTGCAGATGGTTTTTAAGTTGTTTTCAAAAATGTGCCACCCATGTAATATTACGTAGTCAATTTGCACATATTCCGAGCCCATAGTACACTGTCGGTTGTTATCTTTACCAAACACTATAAGATCTATTGAACAGCGAGTTTTTTTGTCTAGCACATAGATAATTTTGGAGTGGAATATGCGTTTCAGGCAATCCGGAACCTGGCTCATGATCTTCGGTACCTTAACTCAGTGTAAAGCACCTCATGGACTAGACCTAAATAAAGACAGCTTATTAGATCTTGCTGAAAATGAGCTACAAGGCCCCTTATTAGACACTCGCGAAGGTCAATTAGAGGGCCTTTCACTTGGACCGGTCGAAAATTTGGTTGATCAAAATCAGGCGTCAGACCCCGCCACGGAAGGTACTGGTTTCATTCGCCCACCCGTCGATATCCTGCGAGTCATAAAGGAGACATCTAAAGATCTTAGTGCAGTTCCTGATTTGCAGCTGCTTATGCCAAGTGCTGTACCCCTACCCAGTAAATATGACGCGAGACTAGATAACAAAGTTTCACCTGTGAAAAACCAGGGATCTAGAGGCGCATGCTGGGCATTTAATGCTATGGCATCAGTTGAATCTGCACAAATGCCAGGTGTTACTCCTGACTATTCCGAAATGAATCTTGATATTAACCATGGATGTGACTTTGCTCCAAATACTGGTGGCAATGGATATATGGCAACAGCTTATTTCACACGTTGGGCTGGTCCAATAAAGGAATCTGACGATCCCTACAATACAGCTGGCACATCCCGGGGCACTGCTCTACCGCGACAAAGGAATATCCAAGGCGCATACTTAGTTTATCAATACACCCAAGGCGACTGGTCTCCCTTCAAAAGGTCGATTCAAAAATATGGAGGAGTTACGGTCGCGTTTCATATGGATCCCGCCGTCACAAAGCCTGCTCCCTCATATCAATATTATCATAAAGAGAATGCTGCGTACTATTTTAATGGTACCCACAGTAACAACCATGGGGTTACTTTGGTTGGTTGGGACGATAATTTCCCCGCAGCCAAATTTACTATCAACCCAGGACGCAACGGCGCATTCTTAGCAAAAAATAGTTGGGGCACGGGATTTGGATCAAACGGGTACTTCTGGATTTCTTATGCTGATACAAAACTTGCTTCCGAAGAAAGCTGGGTCTATTCCGCTAGTCAACCTACTGATGCCCACGTGCGCCAGTATATGTATGACCCATTTGGTATTATCAGTTACATGTCACTTCCAAACACAGCTGGCTCAATGTGGACCTCCAATAAATTTACCATGAAGGCAGATGAAATGATTTCTGCTGTAGGATTCGTCGCGGCATACGATTATTATCCGTATGAAATATTTATTTACTCCAAGCCCACTACCACTCCCATGAGCGGAGCCCTAGTTTCGCAAACTAAGGGGATTGCTCCACATGCTGGCTATAACACCATTTCACTTCCTATTCCCGTAAAACTAGTGAAGGGGGATGTATTTACTGTTGTTGTTAAATCAACGAATCCTTATCTTACAACCCAAATTTCAACCATTGAATATGCAATTCCCCGCTACTCGTCTAGAGCGACAGCTCTACCAAATCAGAGTTACTATAGCATCAATGGCACTGATTGGTTTGACTTAACGAATGTAAATGGGCTGTCTACTGCGAACTTTAATATTAAAGCCTACGCAAGAACCGGTCCTATAAAAGTTATAAATACGACACCTTTTTATGCAGCTAAAAACGCACCCTTTGCCGATCCCATAGTCGTCACCTTTGACTCAAACATAGCAAGCACCGCAGATTTAACAAGAATTACATTTTTACCCTCAGCAAATTTTAAGGCGACTACTTCTGGTAACAATCTAATTATTACTCCAAATTCAGATCTAAAATTTTCTACTACCTACAGTGTAAATATTCCAAGCAGCCTTATTAAAAATACTCCTGGAGTAACTTCTAATGGAGCGACCCTCAGTTTTACTACTGCGGCTCAGCCGAATCTGGGATTAGCTGCTACATCCCCTTTTGCAAACCAAACAAAAGTAGCTATTAAGCCAACAATCGGCCTCTACTTTAACCAAGATATTACAATAAAAGATGTGAGCAAAATAACTCTTAAAACAGCCGCAGGTGCTGGCGTTCAAATTACGACGCCTACGGTCATGCGTAACATGCTAAATTTTGGACCTAATGTAGGTTTACTTAAAAACACGAAATATGTTGTAACACTTGCACCTGGTAGTGTCGTCAGTAAAGTTAACGCAAAAGCAATATCAATACCTACCACGATTAACTTCACTACAGGAACAAATTAAAAAAACAGCTTAACCCTTTTTTAGCTGTTCAAGAGACTGTTTTGCCTTTTCATAGTTTGGATCAACTTTCAAAGCTTTTTTAAGGAATGACTCCGCTAGATCCGCTTTACCTAGGCGCCTATGGGCATGAGCAATATTAAAGTAAATCAATGGCTTTAACTTATTAGTTTTAAGAGCGCCTAAAGCCGACTCATATAATTTCAGCGCCTTTTCTGGTTTACCTTCGCGAACCGCAATCACAGCGGCGTTATTAAAAAAACCAGCTGCCTCATCTTCCGAAACGCCATTTTTTAAAAAGTCTAAGGCATCCTCAATCTTTCCTTGATCCACCCGAATTTGTGCCATCCCCTTTTTAGCGTCCGCTTCATTAGCAGATCCAGGAATAGCTGCCTCTTCATAAAACTCAAATGCCTTATCTAAATCACCTTTGCCGTAACAAGCATCCCCCATCATAATGAGTCGGTCAGGATTGCCAGGACTTAGAACATGGGCCGCACCTAGGCTTTCTAAAGCTTCGTCAAACTGTCCTTGCTTCATGAGGGACCTAGCTTTGAGGTTAATAGCACGCAGGTTATGGGGCTCACTGTTTAAAACTTCGCTAGCTAACTGCAACGCTAACCCAACCCCATCGGTGCGAAGCTTAAGACTGCCAAATTCAAGCTTAACTCTTTGGTCATGAGGAAATTTCTCGTATAACCCAGAAATCTTTTGATCGACATCTTTTTGGCTATACGTCCCTTCCGAATGTACAATCTCACGTAAAGTCTTCACAACCTCACTCGCGCCTTCGGCTGCCTTTGTCATTTCAATTTCTTGACCAAGTTTTAAACTAGCATTCGCCAAACTCACCACTTTCTCGATACCTGCATCACTCGCAAAAGCGAGGATTTTAGAGGTAACTTCTGGCACCACTAAGACACGCATAAGGTCCGTAGCCTGAGAACTTTTCCCGAAATTGAGGTGAAAACGCCGCGTCTGCGTTTCATCTGCTGCTGCCCAGTCATGCACCAACACACTGGGCTTAAAATCATTCAGCGCACTCGCGACTTCGCTCAATGCACTAATAAAACTAACTTTAAAGTTTGCTGACACTAACCCTTTTTTCACAGCATCACGGTTCCCTTGGCTGCAAAGGGATAAAACATTCCGATTGATAAGCTTCAAAGGCCCCCCCAAAAAAAGAGAATGAGATGTATCATTATACCAAGCAACTCAGCTCAATAACAAAGCTGCCTGGCTCTCTAAAAAGAGTTGAAACCTAAAAATCCCAAAATATTTTCACAAGTGATGCGCTGGAGCCACTTGTCGGAATCGAACCGACGACCTACGCATTACGAATGCGCCGCTCTACCGACTGAGCTAAAGTGGCATGGAGGAGGTGTTATACCCAAACTAGCGAGGGGTGGCCACTACTTTTTTTTGGTGTAATCTCGGCTAGATACATCTAAAAAACCCTCAATAAGCCTATTCACCAAGGGCGGGTCATCAAAATGAGGGCAGTGGGAGCCATACGGTATCACTTCAAGCCGTGCATTGGGAAGTAACTTCGCGGTGCGCTGGGCCTCTTTGACCGGTACAACCTGGTCATGAGCACCGGAAATCATTAAAACTGGACACGTAATCGAGTTTTTTAAGTTTGCGACATCAAAATCTTTTAAATCTCGGGCCATATCCAAAAAAAGGTTGGGATCAATCGTAAAAAGATGATTAACGTACTCTTCAATATCTTCTGTGCGTGAAAGTTCAGGATTAAACCCTTGGTGGCGAATAAACTCCCTAAACGGCACTTTAATTGGTTTTATACGACCTAACATTGGTAAGGCTCGGCCAGCCTTTCGCAAGAGTTCAGGATACCTTTGATTCATACCAATCAAGCTTCGCCACAGGGCATAAGAAAACGGCTGCCCCGGCAGATTAGCCCCTGGATCACGCCCCGGGGATGCAAGCAACACCATTTTTTCAACTAACCCCTGCGGAGCTCGATCCGCTAAATAGAGAGCGATCGTTCCCCCGAGGGACTGCCCCAAAAAAGTAGCTTCAGTAATTCCTCTTGCCTCACAGAGCTTAAGAATATCAGCCACAATGTGATCATAGGTTAAGCGCCTCGTCGCGGGTAATGGATCCGAAGCACCATGACCACGAAAATCGATCCAAACTTGCCGATACTTCCCATTAAAATGGCTTAAAGTATATTTCCAATGCTTAATGGAACACCCAAGTCCGTAAAGATAAAAAAGAGTTTTACCTTCTCCGCCAGAATCTTCAAAATAGATATCCACGCCATCATCAGTTGGGAATAATCCGCTTTTCGCGGCAGGAACCTTTCTCGCCATACTTTACTCACTTGCTGATTGAGGGACTAACGTTACAGGATAAACCCCGTTCAACATACAAGGGTTACTGATTGCTAGCTGCCGATTATAAGATTCATCAACACTTACAGGAACGACTATCTTTTCTCCAGCTTCAACCATTCCGATTTTATTATTGGGGTGGGTTGCCACAATCGTTCTACTTTTTAAACCCTTCACGATAAACTGAAAGGGACATTTTAGCTGCCACGTATATAAGACCCTATAACTTTGATTGATGAGCTCAAACTCCAGTTTCCCTTCAGACTTTTCCTTCAAGTTTCCAACCAGCTGGGGTTTGGTGCGAGCAAGCTTGGCATTGATCGGCAAAAACCGCTTATCCCCTTCAACCCGCATACCCCCTAGTTCTTCATTAAAAAAAATCTTGTACTCTGAGGTTTCACAGATAGTCCCATCTTTTTTTAAAAGGCTCACATCTATCTCAGCATCAGATACAAGCTTTCCCGCATAGTTTTTACTGCCGACGGTATAGTCTAAACTCTGCTCAAAGCTACTGATATTTAATCGCTCACCAAGTGCGCACCCCTTAATGTTAGCTTTAAAACTCGTTTTAGGGGTTACAACATATTGGTCCCCGTTCGGCACCCTCACCACAAACTCTTCTGATGTGCGATCAAATAAGACTTCCGTTCCTTCCTCCGTCCGGCAATGTGGAGAAAGTACACGCCCGTCCCCCCCCGCCCCCAAAGTAAAGGTATCGCCTAATTCGTACCTGTATGTGATACCATTGGCAGCCTCAAGGATATGGGGGGCATAACACGCAAACTTTACCTGATCTTTGACCTCGCGCTCTCGCGATAATTCACTCCGTATCCAGTCATGATAGAAATTAATTTCCGAATAAATGCCTGCTAGGAACGGCTGGGCACAGCCTGGGCCTCGACTTGTTATACCCACGATCTTAAGTCCAGAACTGCTTTTTTCTATGAGGGGGCTACCCGAATCACCATAACAAGAATCCTTCCCCCCTTCGAGATTGCCAGCACATAATTCACCTGGAGCGATCATCCCACATGCCTCAGGGTCTAAGGCCTTAACGGTAACTTCTCTGATTTTCAAATCCCGATAGGTTCCAATTGAAGTCTGATTACCCCGACCGATCGCTAAAAGCTCAGTCCCAACGGCATAACGACCAAACTCAAGGTTAGGCACATCTGGCACCTGAGCTTGCAAAAAAACAAGGGCAATATCGCTTCCAGAGGGCTTATTCGGATCCGGTGTAAACTGCGGATGAGGGACAACCCCCTTCACGCCAAAGTCACGGCCGCCGACTCGAACCTTAAACTCTCGGTCGTTTAACGTCACACAGTGCGCCGCCGTCACAACCACGTTCGATTGGATCAACGCCCCACCGCAAAAAGGCTCAGCCCCTTCCTCGGAAGAATG